>OCVV010000535.1_pt1 | contig 68730 bp, 94 predicted proteins | sample 1539721 | NCBI WGS metagenome assembly OCVV01 (sample SAMN02144230, study PRJEB22623) | gut metagenome | biome: sheep rumen | host: Ovis aries | place: New Zealand
GATGAATGGAAAGAAGTATATTCAAAGGTCAGTTCTAAATAATTAAACTTAATGAAAAATTAAGTATAATAGTTAAAGGGAGAGGATTTATCTCCTCTCCCTTAATTTTAAGATAGGAGGAAAATTAGATGATTACTTATATCAATAATGATAATAAACAAGACTATACAGTATTGTTTAATAAAGCCTCTGCTAAACTAGGTCTTGCACCAGTAGAAAAAGAAGTTGGCCTAGATAGTGATGGGAATCCAATTATCGAATATTATAAGTATGCATTAGCTGCTAATGGTACAAGAGAATTGGTTCCTTGTGTTGCTTTTGACCCTGCTGAAGGTGCAGATAACAGTAACGCAGATTTTGATGCAGATGGTAATTTTCTTATCTCAAAAGATGGACAAAAAGTTATCTCTAATGGAATCACTAGTTTAAATGAATATTTCCAACATATTGAAGAACTTTCTGAACTCGCTATTGGCGAGGGCAGAACGGGTTCAGATCCATATTTCTTAAGATTGCCTCTTGACGAGCCATTCTTTGAAATTAATGCAAATACCCGTGGAATTACAGTTCCAGGAGAATTAAGCCAGGTTGGTGTTGTTGGTGATAAACTTGCGGAAATTCTTTTCTTTAAAATAGATAGATATTATGATGCAGTTGATTTAGACACTCGTCATATCTATATTGAATGGGAACTTCCTGATGGAACTAGGGGTATTTCTAGAGACTTTTTAAGAGATACTCAGTCTGAAAAAGATAAGATTATTTTTGGCTGGTTGATTGATGATGTTCTAACAAAACAAATCGGTACAATTAGATTTGCAGTAAGATTTGTAGAATGGACAGATAGAGGAGATGAAGCTGCTGTTAACGCTCAATTATTATACAGCTTTAGTTCATTACCAGCAACAATTTCTATTTCAGATACTTTACACTACACCCTATTTGAAGATGATGAAGAGTTAAAATATAATACAGATGCAAATGTCACAGCAATCCAGACATTCAGAGGAGCTTTTGAAAACGCAAATCCAGATTCTGCAGACGAAACAGCTCCTGCATTAGCTGCAATTCCAGTATTTGTACGTAATCTTGATGTTAATGCAACATTAATGTCAGAAGGATTATATACTCGTAATCTAGAAGGTGGAGCAAAGAACCAGCCAGAAGGCTCATTAAAACTTATTGGTGAAGCTTATTCTCCAGACAGTGGAAGTGTTACTTATATGTTTGGCTTCAAGGCTCAACAAGAAGATGGAACACAGGGCATGGCTACAAAGCATGACTTTATTGAAGTTACTGATTATAGTGATGAAAATAGAAGTTACTTTGTTAAGGCTGATAATGGTATTTATGAATCAGTATCACAAACAGATATTGAAGCATTACCAGAAGGCACAAAGGTTTATGAAAAGATTGCTTATGCTATTGCAACTAGACCTGGATATTATAAAGTAAATGCTCGTAATAGAGTATCTGGTAAGAAGACTAACACTGCAGATAGTTATATGCTTTATATTCCTTATGCAGCAATGCCTGAAGTTACTACACAAATGGCCGATCATTTTGTCATTAGCCAGGTAGATTATGAAGAAACTTTCAATGCAAATGCACAAAGTGGTGCAAATGCAACAAGTAATATCGAATATATTCCAACTGCCGCAGCCGCAGCTAAATTAACTTTAGCCCCAGTAGTTAAGGCTAGTGATGGAAGTGCTGCTGGTCAGACTGAAAACCTAAGTTATCAGTGGTATAAGAGTGAAGATATCTATGATACAGCAATGGAAAATGCTGTATTAATGGAAGGTGCAACTGAAGCTACTCTTGAAGTAACTACTCCTGGTTGCTACGCAATGAAAGTAGACAATCATTTTAATAATGACCATACTGAAACAGAGTTATTAGATGCTGGTGTTTGCCGAGTAACTAGAATGCCAGAAAAACCAACAATTAATTGGAGTGAATGGGAAGCAACAATTATCGCTGGTAGAGTAAATATTCCTGACCTTGAGGTTTCTGTTGGAGACCATGACAAAGTTTTATATGCATGGCATAAGATTACAGACAATGCTGAAGATAAAGACCCAGTTGCTGAAGCTGATATGCTTCAAGCTTCTGGCGAATTAGAATTCAACGCAGAGGGTAAAGCAATGTTACCATTCAGACCATTAACAAATGGTAGATATTATTTGATTCTTGAAAATCAATTAAATGGAGCAAGTGTATTCTCTAATTCAGCTTACGAATATGGTGTAATTTACGTTGAAGCTCAAAACAATTAATTCAAAAGGAGGTAAAAGCTAATGATCACAACTCCTGAAGAATATGTAAAATATCTATGGGGGATTGAAACGCAAGAGCCTCTTTATGGTAGCCAAGTAACAGCGGATGAACCAGACCAAGCAATTCTAGATTATCTGGAATTGCTTGGTATTAATCCAGCAGAATTGCAATTAGACGAGGAAGGATGTGTGCTAAATCCAACTACTGGTGAAGTAGTAATGCATACAGTTAATCCTTATAATAATAAGCCAATTCTATCTGTTATTTTGCCATCTGATGAAAAGACTTTTGATGTTGATTTAGACTCTAGAGAGATTTCAGTTCCAACATTTTTAAGTGTTTCTAAAGACCATAGGGCTGAAACGATTTACTTCCTTGTGGATAGATATTATGACTATAAAGATTTATCTCAAACTTCTTGTATTATTGAATTTATTAATGCGGAAGGTGAAGGTGGATATTATGTAGTTCCATTTTATGACATTAGTTCATATCCAAGATATTTTGATGAAGATAATGTCGAACATGAAGCAAAAATGCTTATACCTTGGTGCATTGAAGGCAATGCTACTAAGGGTTCTGGCCCAGTTCAATTTGCAATTAGATTTTATCAATTAGATGATGCAAATAAAAATTTCATTTATAATTTAAGAACAAGAGTCGCAACAGCGCAAGTTCTTGAAGGAATGGATGAAAGTGTTTTGGATGCACATCTTGATACTGATTTGATGGCTAATTTATTGCTACAAATTAATAATAAATTAGAAACCACCGAAGCAACAATTTATTGAACTGATTTACCAAAATATTAAAATTAAAAGGGTATCCTAATTTAGGATACCCTTATTTTTTTTGGCCAAATGTATATAAGACATTTTCTATAAAACTCAAATATTTTAGAAAGAAAATAAGATTTTCTTTAATAGAGAAAATTTAATAGAATAAAAGGAGAAAGGAGCGTAATAAATGTCTGATACATTGGTAAAATTTAAAACCGGAACTGTTGAAGACCTAGCCTCAAAAAAGGTTATTGATGGAGTAGAATATCCTTCTATTCCATTGGAATCAGGTTCAGTATATTTTGCAGTTGATACGGAAAATTCTAATGGTAAAATTGTATATGACTATCCGCTTGTGCGAACAGGTTTAAGTAATTGAAACAGTACCACTTCATATGCAAAAGACGCAGAAGTAATTTATAATGGAAAATATTACAAATCCTTTGTTGCTAATAATATTGGACACGTTCCTTATGGAGCAGCGAATAGTTATAATTACTGAAGAGAAATTGTAACTCGAGTAGTAATGGGAAGTAGCTATGGATTGAAACTTGAAAATGGAAATTTAATACTGGTAAGAGATGGTCAAAATACTTCGGTATCATTACCAGATAATAATACTTGGCAAGCAAATACCAATTCTCAAGAAGGCTATGTTGCTTCTGGCTCTGGACAAGCTAACAAGGTTTGAAAAACAGATGGCAGTGGAAATCCTGCATGAAGAGATGATGATAACAACACATATTCAACTGCGACTAATACAAATTTAGGTTTGGTGAAACCTTGATATAGTCATACTAAAGCCAGTACTGGGCCTACTACAGGCTCAAATGCAACCGCAGTAAATGTAAATGCTTTATCTTCTACTGTAGGAAAGTATTATGCAATAGAGAGTGATAGCAATGGTAGATTATTTGTTAATGTGCCATGAGCCAATGATAATACATGGCAAGCCAATACAAATGCCCAGGCGGGTTACGTTACTTCTGGAGCTAGTCAAGTTAATAAAGTATGAAAAACCGATGCAAATGGAAACCCGGCTTGACGCGATGATGCAAATACTACATATTCAACAGCAACATCTTCTGTCCTTGGATTGACAAAATTAGGTTCAGATACGGTTCAGTCTGTTGATGCAAACGCAGTTTCATCTGAAACAGGAAAAACATATGCAATTCAATTAAATGGTTCTAGCCAAATGGTTGTTAATGTGCCTTGACAAAATGATAATACTTGAAATAAAGCAACTACGGCACAAGATGGCTATATTTCTAAACTATCTGGAAATGCAACTCAGTATTTAAATGGTAAAGGCCAATGGTCAACGCCACCTAATGATAATACAACCTATGGGTTATCTATTTCCGGTCATACGGTTTCTCTCGTTGCAGGAGGTACAACTACGTCTGTTACAGTTCCAGATAATAATGACAACACTTGACAGGCTAATACGGCAACTCAAGAAGGTTATGTATCAGCGCCTCCAACAGGAGATGATGGAAAAAACAAAGTTTGAAAAACAGATTCTTCTGGAGTTCCTGGATGGAGAAATGATAGTAATAATACTTATAGTCTTGCTAAATACAATAATTTAGGTCTTGTAAAACCTGCTTATAGTTCTACTGGTGCTGCTACATTAACAACAGCAGCCGCACAGAATTCTTCTACTCCAACAATTGCAGCAAAAACAACCGATGCGGGAAGATATTATGGGGTAGAAGCAGATAAAAATGGAATTTTATTTGTTAACGTTCCATGAACAGATAATAATACATGACAGGCCGCAACCACAGGTCAAGTAGGTTATATTCCAAAATTATCAGGTACCGCAACACAATATTTAAATGGCGCTGGTCAATGAACAACTCCCCCAAATGATAATACTACTTATGGATTGTCAATAAGTGGACATACAGTTTCTATTGTTGCTGGAGGAACAAATACTTCGGTAACAGTACCAGATAATAACGATAATACATGACAGCTTAATACAAAAAATCAAGAAGGATATGTAGCCTCTCCAAACGGTGGAACAAATAAAATATGAATGACAAATTCAACAGATGGAACACCAGCATGGACTGCAATTGGGGATGTACTAAAAGTTGGCGATGCAATGGTTTTTAAAGGCGTTATTGCAGGTACTGCCACATCACCGGGTGCATTTACAAAAGCCGCAAATTGCGGTGATACATATAGAGTTTCTACTGCTGGATATGTTAATGGACAAAAAGTTGAAGCAGGAGATTTGTTTATTTGTACTGCTGACGGCACAGTTGCTGCAACTTCTTCAAATTATTCAACGGTACAAAATACATGAACAATTGCACAAACAAATTTAGACGGTGCAGTTATTGGTCCTGCTAGTGCGTCTACAGGTAATTTCGTTCAATTTGATGGCACAAGTGGAAAATTAATTAGTGATAGTGGATATTCATCAAGTAGTTTTTCGTTAGTAGGACACAATCATGACGGTGCTTATGTCAACGTTACTGGCGATACAATGACTGGTGTATTAAAGGCATATGCTAATCAATACACGGATGATTATACTACATGTGGTATAAATATGCAAAATTCTGATATTGTGGGATTAAACAGTATTTATACTGCCGATAGCGCAGACGGGGCAGGAGAAGGCATTCATTTTTATAGAGATTCAACCCATGTTGATACTTTATGAATGAATGGTGGAGATATTCTATTTGTTCCCAATAGAGCTTTAGGGACAAATACGTCTAAGGCGAATTCTCAAAAAGTTGGTAGATTTACAGCTAATCCAACTTCTGGACAAGTTGTAATTACAGATGGAACTACTGGTGGGATGAAATCTAGTGGTTATACCATTGCTAAAAGTGTTCCAAGTGATGCCAAATTTACTGATACAGACACTAAGCAAAATATTACATTAAAAACAACAACAAAAGGATATATAACGGCTGTTGAAACAACTCCTACTGGCACAGCAGCCGCCCAGCCGGGTATTGCCGATACTGGAGTTTATTTAACAACAACAGCTGGTCAAATAAATGCAAAAACATATAAAGTAGATGAAGCAGTAACGCTTCAATACAATTCAACAACAAAGTCATTAGACTTTATATTCGCATAATATAGAGGAGAGTTAACTTGACTCTCCTTTTACTTTTATGTTATAATAAGAGAGAAAGGAGACTACTATGGCGTTAAGAGTTTGGCTACCGCTCAATGGTAGTCTTGAAAATAAAGGGGTTAGTGATTATGAAATTAGAAGTGCTAATATCACTATAGCAGATGATGGGAAAATAGGAAAATGCTATAGCTTTAATGGAAGTAATTCTTATATTAATATCACTAATTTTGAAATAGGAAATAATTGGTCATATGGATGTTGAATTAATACTCCAAATTCTGATTCTAGAGGTTGAGAAATTGTTATGATATTAAATAATTCTGGGTCAGATGCAGATTCTCAATTTGCTTTTTGAGTTCATCAAAAAGAGAATCGTTTTGAAAGTTTGGCAAATACTCAATATGTATCTACCATTCCCTATACCAATTATTATAATAATTGACATCATTTTTTTGCAACTTTTAATGGCGCTTTATTAACAACTTATATTGATGGAAATGTAGTTAATACAAAAACTATTACAGCAACGCAATATAATGCCGTGAACTTAACAATTGGTGCACGAAGTACAAATGCAACAGGAACAGCTTTTGCAAATTGATTTCAAGGAAAATTAAATGATATTCGTGTTTATGACCATTGTCTTTCCGCAAAGGAAGTAAAAGAAATTTCACAAGGTTTAGTTTTGCATTATAAATTAGATAATCCTTCTATTACAAATTATTTTGAAACAGGAAATCTTATTCCAAATTATAGGGAAATGAATTTAGGTTCGGCCAATGTTTCTACAGGAACTTGGCGTTTAGCTGGGACAAGTAATATGACTAGAGCAAGAATTCAAATTACAGATTCTCCAATTGGAACATGTTATTGTTTTCAAAACTCTGGTATACAAACAGCTAATGATGGTTCATGTTATGGAATAGATAGTACAACTTATTTTGAACCAAATACTGAATATAGAATTTCAATGTTTGCAAGAATAACATCTGGAACAGAAGGATATGCAGGTTATAATATTTATAATATTTCTTCAGAACTAGGTGGTTCTCATACGAAAATTGATAAAAATTATAGAGTAACTTCTTTAAATTCAGATGGTTCTTGAACTTATTGTTGATATCATTTTAAAACAAATTCAACGGCTACTAGAAATATTTATATTGGTATTACCACTGGAGAGACTTCTGTAACTACACAAATGTGTTTAATTAGAATTGATAAATGAAATGATGGAATGGATACTACTAAAATTGTTGATTCTTCTGGTTATGGGAATGATGGAAGTGTAATTGGAAATACTTTAATTCAAAGAAATTTCTCTAGATATAATACATCTATTTATATGAACAATACAGGTACAACAAATCATATTGAATATAATGCTTTAAATATTAGTGGCGCATTTACAATTAGTTTTTGAGTAAAGGCAGCATTGTCAAAAAATCAAGTAATTTTTATTGATAATGGACATGGTTATGAATTTGGTATTTTAAATAATTTATTTTATACATCAACAACGACAAATAAGGGATGAGCAACGTCAAAATTTTTAACAAATAATTGAAATCATATTGTTATAAGATCCTCTGATGGAACGACAGCAGAATTATTTATTAACGGAATTCAAGAAACTTCAAGAACGGGTGCGAATAATAATTATTTACATAATAAAACCAATCCTTGATTATTAAATAGAGGTAATAATAGTAGCTATGCAGCTGATGCTAGTTTATCTGATTTCCGTATTTATGCAACTGCCCTTTCTGCAGAAGATATATTAGATTTATATCATACTCCAGCAAATATAGATAATTTACAAAATATGCATACTTTTGAATTTCGAGAAAATAGTGAAAAAACTTCAATATATCAAAATGGTATTACATCTACAACAAATGAAATACATGAATCAAATGCAGAATTATTAAATACCATGAGTATTGGAGGTTATACTCCAGCAAAAAATATAGCAAATTCTTGCACTAATTTTGGATATGCAAATTTTGATAATTATGCTTCTTTGGGCAAAGATTTAGCAGTGCATATAGAATGTGATGTTGAATGGACCGCATTTACAGCAGATACCGGAGGAACTTTTAGAGGAGTTTGGTTTCAAGGAGCAAATTATGAAATTGCTTCAAGTTCTTTTAAATGAGCTGGTACGAATTATATATGTAGTGCTTTAAATTCAGCCTTTTCATTACAAACCATATCTACAATAACAACAGCTGGAAAACACCATTATAATATTACGACAACAATTCCTGCTAGTTGATTTGCAACATATAGTAGATCTAATTTAGGTTGAAGATGTGATTATTCTGATGGAACAGGTCATATTGATATAAAAAATTTAAAAATAACTCCATTGCAATACTACAATGCTAAAATTGGTGAAGATTTTATTTCAGCAAATAATTTTATAGAAAAATAAGGAGGTGCCAGGATGGCGCAATTAAATACATATACGGTATATTGTCATACCAATTTAATAAATGGAAAAAAATATGTTGGTATAACAAAAAATGTGCCAGAAATCCGTTGAGGATATAATGGCATCAACTATAAAGGTTGTACTTTATTTTGAAAAGCGATAGAGAAATATGGTTGAAATAATTTTTCACATGATATTTTAGAAACTGGCTTATCAGAAAAAGAAGCTATAGAAAAAGAACGATATTATATAAAATTATGAGACACAATGAAAACTAATGGATATAATTTGACTTCTGGCGGAGAAATTAATAAAGAAATTGACGAAGAATATAGACAGCGTTTAAGAGATTCTCATTTAGGTATAAAGTATTCTGAAACTACAAGAAAGAACATGTCTAAAGCAAAAATGGGTCATCCTGGTTATAATTGTAAACCTGTTTGAATGTGTGATAAAATAACACATGAAAAAATTAAATATTTTAAAAATTCTATTGAAGCAGAAAAATTTTTAAATAAAGGCAACACGCGTGCTCATATTGGGCACGTATGCCAAGGAAAAAGACCTTCCGCTTATGGATATTACTGAATGTTTGCGGATAAGGCAGAAGGAGGTGTTGACCTATCGCACAATTAAAAGATAGCTTAATTACTGGTGATTTGCGAGTCACTGGTACGATATATGGAGACGCCAATTTGAGTTCACTTAATGCGAGCGGAACTGGATTGGGGTCTAATGGACAAGTTTTAAAATCAACAGGAACTGGATTGGCTTGATTGACATTGGGAAGCTTGGCTTCTAAAAGTACAATTTCTAATCATTCTGTCACAATACCAACAGGAGAGACTAGTAGAACAGCGGATGTTGCAGTAAATACAACAACGGTTAACTCAATTACTGGTGTTGGTACATTGCCAAGTTTAACTGTTACGGCAACTGATGTAGTAACAGGCGGTACTACTACTGCTATTCCAAATATTTCAAAGAAAACTGTTGTAACGGGTGTTACTAAAAAGACAGTTGTAACTGGAGGATCTACAACAGCAGTTCCTAACATTTCAAAGAAAACTGTTGTAACATCAGCAACTGCAGCAAAAGCTACCTATAGTTCTGGAGTATTGACAATTTCCGATGGAAGTGTGACGACCGGTGATTCAGTAACAGTAGGAACTGCAATTAATGCTTATACAAGTTTAACAACTGGAGATAGTGTTACTGTAACAACTGGTGATTCAGTAACAGTTGGTACAGCTATTAATGCTTATACTGCTTTAACTACTTCAAGCATCGGTTCCGCTAGTAATTGAAGTGCTGGTACATTACCAACTAAAGGTTCTAATACAACTGTTGCTACTGGAATTAAAACACAGCCTACATTTACAGTTACAACGCAAACAACAACATTAACACATACAATAAGTTAAGGAGGTAATTAAATGGCAAATGGTTTAATAGGAAAAATAACTGCCGGAGGTGGTACACATTTAATTGCCTCGACAGCTTACTTTACGTGTGCAACGGCTAAGGCTACTGCGGCAAAAGTGGCAGCTGCTGCAGATACAAATTTAGATAATATAACTTTAATGACAGGCTTAACTATTTATGTAAAATTTACAAATCATAATGAAGTAGCAAATCCAACATTGGCTTTATATAAATCAGATGGTACGACTAATTTAGTTGCTGCTAAACCTATTATGAGATATGGAACAACAACAGCTTATCAAAGTGCTGCTGGTTCTTGGCGCGATGGGGCAGTAGTAGCTTTTACTTATGATGGAACTAATTGAGTTGAGCACTCGAGTATTGATGATAATAGTAATGATACAGGATATTATGTTAGACATATCTATACAAATATTAAAGCTGGTTCTGTTGGTATTTTCCCTTATACAATAATTATGCAAAGAAATGACGGACGTTGAGATTCTATTGTAACAAGTAGTTCTACTGGTACGTCAAAAGCGTGTAATACAAATGGATTCGTATTAGGTCAAGTCATGCTAATGTATGCGAATAAAACTTATGCCGCAGATGCTAATGTTGATACATATAATGTATGACAAATGCATAGCGGACTAGTTGATCATAGATATAGTTTTAATACCGCTAATAATGCAACAAGTGGTACTGCCGCTAGAAAACCTATATATTTAGTTGGGACTGTTACTAATGGATTATTCTATTTAGATACAACTAAATGATGAGCTACTGCTTTACCGACAAGTGCTGATGGGAAAGTCTATATTTATATAGGAGAATCTTATGATTATTATAGACTTACGTTTACTGGGTATCATCCAATATATCATTATACAAATGGAGCTTTAAGACTATACGGGGGAGACGCCTCAACGGTTAATGGACAAGTATTAGGTACATTAGCAACTAAATCCAGCATTGCTAATCATTCATATACGCCAGCTGGAAGTGTCTCCGTTTCTACTAATGCGACAACCAATAAAACAGCTACGGTTAGCCCAGCGTCTTCTGGAACGGCTACATATACACCAGCTGGAACAATTGCTGTAAATACTGCAGGTTCTACTGTTGCTGCAGATGATATTACCGCATGAACAACTAATACGCCAACAGCGGTTACTAAAAAAACTGTTGTAACTGGTACGAGCGCAACTACAATTAGCGTATCTTCTGAAGTTTTAACAATACCTGCTTCCGTTATAACGTCTGCAACTACTGGTGATAGCGTTAGTGTAACAGCAGGTACAGCTGCATCATTATCATACACTGCACGTACAGTTAAATCTGGAGATGCCAGTTATAAATTTACTGGTACTGGTGTGCGTTTGGTTACTGGTAATATTGCGGTTCCTAATACATATACCGCATCATTTACCGGCACAGCAGCAACATTGACTCATACAGTTTCATAAAATTTTTTTCTTGACACATCAAGAAAAATTTCGTATAATACATATAGGTTAAGATGGTAAGTCGATACCAGAATGAAAAGTTTAAAAAATGGATTGGGAATATTTAGCTGGAAAATCCTTATCATCTTAATCTATTTTAAAAAATCGCCTCTTATTCCAAAAAATAGGAGGGAGGGGGTAAGTTTTAAATCTCTTACCTCCCATATTTTTTTATAGGAGGATACAACATGGCGGATATAAAACAGATAAAGGTAGGCACTACTACCTATGATATAAAAGATGGTACCGCTAGAGAAGCATTATCTGAAAAAGTGTCTAAAGCTGGTGACACCATGACAGGAAACTTATGAATAAGTAATGGTTTAACCAAAGGAACAAACCCAAGTTCTGATACCACTCGCTATGTATCTTTTGTTGATGGTGAAGGAATCGCTGTAGATAATAGAACAGGTGCGATTATTAACCAGATAAAAACAGATGGAACATCTTTTACTGGAATTTATGCCTATGATTTTACTGCTGATTCTACTCAAGCCCAAGTTTTAAGAACATTTAAACCGCAAGGCGGTAATGGATATTCAAATGTTAGTAGCGCTGATGTTTCTAATGCGGTTTTAAGAAATATTGGTTATGGTACAGGCTCTCCTAGTGGTGGCAGTGATGGAGATGTTTATATTCAATATAATACAACTTCCACACATCCATTTTTAGATTTAGTTTATCCAGTGGGTGCAATTTATTTATCTACTGTTAATACAAATCCTGGGACTTTGTTTGGAGGAACTTGAAGTCAAATTAAAGACAGGTTTTTGCTTGCGGCAGGTGATACTTATGCTGCTGGAGGTACTGGTGGTGCTGCAACAGTAACGTTAAGTAAAGCTAATATGCCGGCTCATACTCACAGTAGAGGCACCATGGAAATCAAAGGTAGTTTTCGTATTAATGATGATGGCAATAATGCTGGTCTTGATGCTGCTAGTTCTGGAAGCGGAGCCATTAGCGCGGTAAGCGGAACAGGAACAGGTTCAGATGTAGATGGAACTGGATGAGCAGTAACGAAAGGTTTTGATTTTCAAGCTTCTAAGAATTGAAGCGGGGCAACATCTTCAGAAGGCTCTGGTACTGCGCATGAAAATATGCCACCATATCTTACTGTTTATGTTTGGCAAAGGACTGCATAAGGAGTAATATAATATGGCTGTTTATGTAGGAAGTAGTTGAGTAGAATTAGATAGATGGTCTGATGCTACTGGTTATGGTAATAATGCTGAATGAAGACTAATGGCATATTCCAGACAAGGCGATGCAACAAGCAATAGTTCAACAGTTTATTTTAAATGACAGGTAAGTTGTTCTACCGGCTCTGTTTATAATTATGATGCTCATTATTCGAGTGTTTCTGGTACTGGCCCAATGGGGGACGGTCATAATGCAACACAAACCTGAGCTTTTGGAAGTGTACCTGATACGAGTTGGCATGAAGTTACTGGCGATTCTTCTGATATGTATTGGTCAGGATTGAAACATAGGGCAGATGGAACTTGTTCTCTTACTCTAAATGCTTCTGGTACAAGGTGGAATAATTCTAGTTTTAGTACAAATATTAGTATTACTTTACCGACAATTAGTAGAACCTATACTGTTTCATACAATGCTAATGGAGGAACAGGCGCCCCAAATAGTCAAACAAAAACGCAAAATGTTACTTTAACATTATCAAGTACAAAACCGACGAGAACCGGTTATACTTTTTCTAAATGAAATACCAAAGCAGACGGTTCTGGCACTAACTATAATCCAGGAGCATCTTACACTACTAATGCTGCACTTACGCTATACGCGCAATGAACAATTAATACCTATACAATTACTATTAACCCTAATGGCGGTTCATTTACTTCAAGCAAAAATAGCACAGCGCAATCAACGGCTCAATCTTATACAGTAAATTATGGCAGTAGTATTACAAATATTACTGCAAGTCGTTCTGGTTATATGCCAGCTGGATGATTTACTGAGTCTTCTGGTGGAACAAAAGTTATAAACAATGGTGGAAGTTTAAATTCAATTTCTTCATCTCGTACTATATATGCACAATGGACAAAAGAAGACCCCCCACCAGACCCAATTTATGATGTTTATACAAAAATTGGCGGAACATGGGTGCCAGGAGTGATTTGAATTAAAGTTAACGATGTTTGGTATAGAGGCTTAGAAACAACTCTAAAAGTTAGTGGTTCTTGAAGAAAAATGAAAGCGCAATAGAGAAAGGTGGTAGAATATGGCAGCGGTTAAACAAATTAAAATTGGAAACACAAATTATGATTTAAAAGCTCTCAATGCTGCTAATCAAAACCAAAGTGGTGCAGTAGTAAGAGATATACAATATGGCACTGCAGCTCCAACAGGCGGTTCTGCGGGACAGATGTATTTACAATATGTTAATACAGATACTGAAAATTTATATTTATACGCAGAAGATACCGCTGCAGATACTACAGGAGTGGCTGATAAATATTACAGTAAAAGTGAAGTTGATGCTATGATTGCTAATCTTACTAATAAAACAACCTGACATAACTATGCTTGAGGAGGCAATACATCTTCAGGTCAAACTGTAACTATTACATGTTCTGGTCCTGGCTTTATTATAATTTCAGCTTTTATTAGAGCTAATAATAGTACAGATAACTATGGTCTTTTAGCTACCTCTATATCTAAATCAGATAATAATGGTTCTTCTTGGAACGAAATTTCTAGAGAAGAACATAGAAAACATGGATCAGGTTATTCTATAGCTCCTGCTGCTTTTGCTTCAACAGGAACTTCTACTTCAAGTGCTACAAGATTTAAAATTGAATTTAATAGGTCTTATGAGGGAACTCATTATTGAAGAATAGAGGTTCTTTCTGTTGGATGTACTGTAACTAAATTATAAGAGGATAATCGATTATGGCACAAAACAAGTATATTAAGCAAAATGGTGAAGTAATATACCCTATTACGAAAACTGAAAATGTATTAAATAAAGCTGGATTGGATTGTTTTGGTTGATGTAATGGCATAATGTGATGTTACGCAACTAGAAGTTCTACCAGTACGGTAGATTGAACTTTAAATGCAAATTTTGGTTCTAATGGAATAAAGATTAATACTTTAAAGATGGATGGAACTGTGCAAAGGGTTACTTTTACGTCATCTTTAGCTTCAACAAACTATGGGGTTTGAGTTTCAGCAGAAGTTGGTGGAACAGCCAGCGAAATTCTTGGCGTATATGGTAGAACTACAAGTGGTTTTGCCATCGATTGTGCGAATTATAATGGAGCTGCAACTCAACCAGTCCAAATAAGTATTTTAATTATATATTAATTAAAGAAAGGTGATAGAATATGGCGGCTGTAAAACAGATAAAAATAGGTAATATTAATTATAATATGCTGCTATATTTAACAGTTTACATGTGAAGAAGAACGGCATAACTAAAGGAGGTAAGACATGGCTACACTTGGAACTTCATGAACTAATATAGGAAGTCAAAGTTTCTCTGTTGGCGGTTATGGTCATACCGCCTACATATATGCAAAATTAAACCATCAATCTGGATTAACCTCTTATATTGATTTAGAATTAAGAATTAATTATAGTGTTTGATTACAATCTTATGATACAGACTTTTATTTAACCGGTTATGGATGATTAGGCTATGCCTATAGAGAATGAATGAGTGCTGGAACATATACGATTATGTCTTCTAGCATAACGGTAGGACATGACTCAAATGGAAATGCATCCTTTGCAGCTCAAGGTGGTTATGAATACAAAGGAATGGGTGTCAGCGCAACCACATTCTGAAGTAGTACCTATAGTCTGCCTAAAATTACTGTAAATTATACAGTAACTTATAATGCGAACGGTGGTTCTGGCCAACCTGGAAACCAGACCAAAGTTCATGGAACAAATTTGACATTATCTTCAACTAAACCTAGTTGAAGTGGACATACATTTAAACATTGAAATACTGCGGCGAATGGTTCTGGTACATCTTATAATCCAGGAGGAACATATTCTACAAATGCGAATGTTACATTATATGCACAATGAGATAATGAAACATATACAATTACATACAATGCAAATGGAGGAGATGGCGCGCCAGATACTTCAACTAAAGTTTATGGTAGTCCAATGAGATTATCTACAATAACCCCAACGAGAGCAGGGTATACGTTTTTTAGATGAAATACTGCTTCTGATGGAACTGGACAAGATTTTAGTCCAGGTGGATTATTTGGAATAGATGCCACTACAACATTATATGCTATTTGAATACCGAATGGTACTGCGCCGACTGGTTTGTTTGATTGCTACACTGCAATCAAAGGAGCTGGACAATATACTCCTTGCTTTATATGGATTAAAGTAGGAAGTACGTGATATTTTGTTAAAAAAACTGCGGTAAATGTCGGCGGGACATGGAAAACTGTAAGTAACAAAGGATAGGAGGAGAATATGGCAGCTGTAAAACAGATTAAGATAGGTAATACAAACTACGATTTAAAAGCATTGAATGCGGCTAATCAAAATCAATCAAATGCTGTTGTAAGAGATGTCCAGTATGGAACAGCTACTCCTACTGGCGGAAGTGCTGGTCAAATATATTTACAATATACTAATACAGATACCACCAATCCCTATGTTTATGCTGAGGATACTCCTGGAACTGAAGTTAATGTCAGTGATAAATATTACAGTAAAACTGAGGTTGATAATAAATTTGCTTGAAAAAAATTTGGTTCACATAGTGGAGCAGATAATTGAGATATAACTTCTTGTTGAAACCAATGTCAAGAATTATATATTGTTGTTAGTAAATACTTTAGAGGTTCTAACACTTCAGCGAATGAAGTCATAGAATTACAATGTCACGTATTAAAACAGCAGGTTGAAGAAGATTGGACTAGTTCATACAATACTGGAAAAATTGTATTTATTCCAGCTGGAAATAGATATAATAATAATCAAGGAAATAGCAGTATTTGAAATGCCCTTTTTAGATTACATAATGGTAATGGTAATGTTTATCTTCAGTTAAACGAATTATTTTGTGTATCACTCGCTTCAACAAATCAGAATGGCTCAGGGTATTATATATTATATTGAAGGTAATTATTATGGCACAAATACAATATTTAAAAAAGAATGGGGAATTAATATATCCTCATATTTCAGTTGACCAAATATACCCAGTGGGGAGTATTTATATGAGCATAAATAACGCGAATCCTGAAGACCTTTTTGGTGGAACATGGGAACAGATCCAGGGAAGATTTTTACTTGCAGCTGGTGGTGGTTATAATGCCGGTGCAACTGGAGGAGAAGCTAATCATACGTTAACCTCTAACGAAATGCCAAGTCATTATCACTCTTTTCAATGGTCTGCTTCTAATTCTGAATATGATGCTGGAGTTAGTGGTAGTACAAATCCTTGAAATTTTGGTAATTTAACAGATGAAGGACATTCTGTTATGGTACACTGAACATATAATGGTAGTGAAAGGCAGGGTAATACCAGCAGCACCGGCGGAGGCGCAGCACATAACAATATGCCACCATATTTAGTAGTATATGTTTGAAAAAGAACAGCTTAATTAATAAGATCGAGGAAATACTAGATGAGCTTTTGTCTTTAAAATTGCTGATGGATCAGTGGATGCACATATTGATTAAAATAAAATATAATAGTAGATTTAATTTGGACAGGTTTATATAATTTTGCCTGCCCATTTTTTATTTATAATGTACCGAGGGAAGGTACTCAATAGAAAAGTTTTACTAATAATGGAAAGGAAGTAAAGTTATGATGAATTATTCAGGATACCCTGCTCCAACGTATCCAACTTATGGAGCAATGGGTCAACAACAACTTTATACCCAGAGACAAGAAGTGGTTAGGGTCAATGGGCGAAATGGTGCAAATGCTTATCAAATGGCGCCAAATAGTAGTATACTACTTTTAGATGAGACTGCACCAATTATTTGGTTAAAAACAACAGACGGAGCATCATATCCAACAGTAACTGGATATACGATTACTCCAATTGAAACTCAAGCAACAACTACGGCGAGTGTAGATTATTCAGCTTTAGAAGAAAGAATATCAAAATTAGAAGAGGCATTCAATGCAAGGAAATCCGATGCTTCAGATTCTAAACCAATCAAGACCATTAATAAACAATAATATGGTCTCAATGATAAAAAACTCGCCTAATCCTCAAGTTTTGCTAAATAATTTATTGGCGCAAAATCCTAAAGTATCTGGATTAATAAATCAATATGGCGGTGATGCAAGAACCGCTTTTTATGCGCTTGCGCAACAAAAGGGGGTAGACCCTAATTCAATATTAGACATGTTAAAATAAGTCAACCTAATTAGTAAGACTTAACTATTGAATTACTAATTAGGAGGATTTAAAATGGAAAATGGAAGTTTATCAGCTAGTGATGTTGCTTTACTCAGTGATCGCAATGGTTATGGTGACATGTGGGGCGGCAATTCCATGATGTGGATTTTTGCTTTATTGATTCTTGCTGGTGGCGGCTTTAATGGTTGGGGTAACAACGGCTTCGCTAACGCAATCGGTTATGAAAACTTGGCAACACAATCACAAGTAGATCGTGGTTTTGATACCCAGAATATGATGGCAAATCAAAGAGAAACTCTTGCTGCTGTCAATGCTGGAACCGCACAAGCAGTAGCCGCAACTAATCAGACATTCCATGACACAGTTAATGCTTTAAGTGATAAATATAGTGAACTTGCTAGAGATATCAGTGGCTTAGCTGTTGGTCAGGCTAATTTGTTAGCAAAAGAAAATGAATGTTGCTGCCAGACACTTCGCGCAATTGATGGTGTAAATTATGCGAATGCTTTAAATACAGCTGCAATTAATGAAAACACAACTGCGCAGACTCAGAAAATCCTAGATGCTATTACTGGTAATCGTATGGCTGACATGCAAAATCAAATTAACCAATTACAGCTTCAGCAAGCTGTTGCTGGTGTAGTTCGCTACCCAAGTGCTAGCACTTATTACGCAGGAACAAATCCGTTCTGCGCTTGCGGTGGAGCAACACTTTAATATGTAAATGAAGGGCGACTATTTAAGTTGCCCTTTTTATTTTTAATCAAAAGGGAAAAGTTTAGGAGGAATGATTAAATGTTAGAAGTATATTCTAAAAATGTAACAGTTGCGGAAAATGGAATAATTCCACTAACTACCGTAGCTTTAGTTAAAGGAACAAGCACTCAATTATTAGGCACATCTACAATTCAGTTTAACAAATGCGGAATTTATGAAGTTACAGTATCTGGTAGTGTAACTGGAAGTGCGGCCGGAGAGATTGTAATCCAGCTTGAGAAAAATGGTGTTGTCCAGCCTCAAGCCGTATCATTAGCAACTGCCGCAGATGCAACTTCAATAATTCCATTTAGTTTTACAACTTTAATTCAAGTTCCAGATAGTAATAACATCAATTGCCCTTGTTCAACAACAACAACCATTTATTTAAGAAATGCGGGAATTGAAGATACATATAATACAATTACTGTAACCGCAGTCCGCATTTAATAAAGAGGTGCAATATGACACTTGAAGAGATTTATTCTGAATTAAGTGCCCATATGATAAAGGGTCTAATGGTTCATGACCAAATGGCTAAATATTACTGTTTTTTAAGTCTAAAAGGCTATGCAAAATGTCATACCTATCATTATCTTTGTGAAAATAAAGATTATATGGAATTAAATCATTATTATCACAAACATCATAATAGACTAATAAAAGAAAAGCCTATATCAGACCCAAAATTGATTCCAAATGCATGATATGCATATCAAAGGGTAGATGTTGATGCAACAACCAAGAGGAATGCTGTTAAAACCGGCATGGAGAAATGAATAGAATGAGAAACAGAAACTTTAACATTATATTCTAAGATGTATAAAGAATTATTTGCTCTTGGAGAAATTGCGGATGCTGAATATGTTGCTTGTTTAATAAAAGAGGTAGATGAAGAATTAGCGCAAGCAAATTCTTTATATATAAAAAAGAAAACCTGTGATTTCGATATTAGCGCAATCATGGGCGATCAAGAAGAAAAGTTTAAAGAATACTATGAAAAAATAGAAGAAATTTGGAGGTAAAACTATGGCTTTAAAAGGGATTGATATCAGCAATTGGCAAAACGGAATTAACTTATCTACTGTCAAGGCTGATTTCGTAATCATCAAATCTTCTGAAGGTATTGGATGGACAGACCCAGCTTTTAAACAATTATTCGCTGCTGCGAAAAAAACAAGTAAAAAATTGGGGGTTTATCATTTCGCGCGACCAACCGCTGATAACGATCCAATTAAAGAAGCTGAGAGTTTTGTTAACATTATTAAGCCAGAAGGTGTTATTGGTAAAGCTTTACTTGTTCTTGACTGGGAGGCTGAAAATCAGCATAACACAGCTTGGGCAAAATCTTGGTTAGATAAAGTATATGCGCTAACTGGTGTAAAACCTATGATTTACATGAGTGAAAGTGTGGTTAATGCTTATAACTGGGATGCAGTTGCTAACGCTGGATATGAGCTCTGAGTCGCCAAGTATTGAGACAACGCACCTGATTATAATTATGATATGTCTAATGCTGGCAATAAGCCATCAATTAGTCATTGGAAAAATTATAAAATGTGGCAATGGACTTCTACTGGAAGATTAGATGGTTATGATGGCAATTTAGATTGCAACGAGTTCTATGGAACAGCTGCGGATTGGGATAAATTAGTAAATGCCGCAGGAAAGAAAGAAGAACCAAAAAAGGAAGAAACAACTGAAACAACAACAATTGAAATTCCAGGATATTCAACAAATGTAGTCATGAGTCCAACAGATTGGTTCAATATGACTTATGGTCATAGCTATGATATTGATGGCTACTATGGTGCCCAGTGCTGGGATTACTTTGCATATTTCGTACAATATACTGGCATTGGTGTAAGCACATACTGTGCATTAACTCACTATGTTGGTGACTTATGGACATTAAAAGACCAGTATGGTTATTCAGAACATTTTGAATATATTACAAATCCTAATGCATTACAAAATGGTGACTGGTTAATCTGGCCTCAGGGCTCTTCTAACCCATTATCACATGTCGCAATGTATTGGAATGGCCAGATTTTAGGCCAGAACCAGGGTGGAGCAAGAATTGTTACTTTGGCTAACGCATATTTCGACATTGCTGGTGCATTAAGATGGAAAGGTTGGAATGGCGGAGGCGGTTCTCCAGCAGAGAAAATCAATCTTAAGAATTACACTGATGCGGAATTAGCTCGCATGGTTATTGCTGGCAGATTCGGAAATGGCGATACAAGAAAGAAACTTCTTGGAACTCGTTATGATGGCGTTCAGGATATGGTTAACCGCATCTTAAATGGTGAAGCAGTAGATCTAAAAGACAATGAAACAGTCGCACGCGAAGTCATCCAGGGCCTATGGGGCAATGGAGACGACCGTTATAACAGATTAACTGCTGCTGGATATAACTATGATGCAGTTCAGAATCTTGTAAATCAAATCTTAAATGGCGGCGGAGGTTCTTCAAAGAAATCTATTGATGAAATTGCTCAAGAAGTTCTTGCCGGCATCTGAGGTAATGGTGATGACCGTTATAACGCATTAACAAATGCTGGTTATGACTACAACGCAGTTCAGGCTCGTGTAAATGAATTATTAGGATATGGCACAGCCAAAGATTCTAATGAAACAGTCGCTGACCAAGTAATCGCAGGATTATGAGGAAATGGCGATGACCGCTACAATAGATTGACTGCTGCTGGATATGATTACAACACAATCCAGGCAATTGTTAATCAGAAACTTGGATATGGCGGTGGTGCAAGCATTGGTGTTGGTTCTAATATTCGCATTGGCTACAACGCTACTGACTTAAACAGCGGAACATTCTATGCTCCATTTGTTTATCAGAATGTATACCAGGTATTTGAAATCAGCGGCCGCAGAGTAGTATTTGGCACTAATGGAACAGTAATTGGTGCTACCGATATTGGTAATGTATCATTAGCATAAGGAGGGTTTTAGCATGGACAGTTTTTTCTCACTAATCGCTATTGCAACACTGATTGAAGCCCTTATTTCTTATGGTAAAACTATTGTCAATAAAGGCACAATCCAATGGCAAATTATTTTAGCGTTTATTATTGGAATTGTCTTTTGCTACGACACTGGTTTAAACTTCTTTGCAATGTTGGGCTTAAGCGAACAGTGGCCTATTATTGGGACATTAGCGACTGCTGTTACATTGTCTCGTGGTTCAAATTATATGTTTGAGTTTTATAATCAACTAACCACTTGGCGCAAACAAGCAACAGAACAAGCAAATAATAATAACAACGGGGTTAGTTCTATTTAGAACTAACCTCTTTTTTTGTTTGACTTTTCTGGAAAAATTTTATATAATAATCATTGTAAGGAGAAAAGACGAATGAAGCTATATTTAAAAGATTATGAACAGTTAAAAACGGTAGAGAACTTCTTGTTCAGATTTATATATTCAAAGTCTTTTACCTTACAAATTTTTATAGAAGATACTAATGACCAATTTAATTATGAAACAATTCATAACGATTTAGCTGGTGGATTAGTTCTTGTAACTTTTTAGGAGGTATTTTTATTATGATGTTTGATTATGATTCTTTTTTCAATTGGGATAAACCCGCTTACACTTTTAGTCGTTCAGTACATGATATGCATCCCTATTCTATTAAAACATTGGATGACAGGGTAGTATTGGTTCATAATATTGTCGGTGTTAAAGAAGACGATATTAAGGTTGATATTGTTAATAAAGATGGTAGAGACCAGCTTGTTATCGAGGGTGTAACTCATAACGATTTGCTGAACTATGATTACAAAATTAATTCAAGATTCGATATTAAAGCAGATATGTTTAAGAATGTAACTTATTCTGTTGAAGATGGTTTGCTATATATCAATCTATTTAAGAAAGAACCAGAAGCAACTAAATTAATAGTTACGAAAGCCTAGAGAATTTTTTAAAGAAGTTCTCTACTCTATTTATAGGGGTATGGTGTAATTGGGAACACTACGGTCTTCAACCGGGAGATGTTAATCCTTAAATTGGTGCGTTGCGGTAGGGATGCCGCAAATGAAGGTGATGATATCGGTGAACCCTAAACGAAAGCATGGGAATACCGAGGGAACGAAAGGCCCGTAGAGACTAGATAATCACCCGGCTAGAACAGTCGAAGATATAGTCCAGACTACAAACAGAAATGGTGGCGAAAGTCATAGTAGTACGCAACACCGTCTATTCAGGTTCGAACCCTGATACCCCTGCTTAAGCAAAATAAGGAGTGTACAAATGTTTAATCTAGAAGATATGTCAATAGATGAATTAGCAAATTTGCAAAATCAATGTTCTAGTATTTTAAGTCAAAAAATAAAAGAAGAAAAAGATAATGAATTACATAGTATTAAAGAAAAATATGAAGGTAAGTATATTATTTTACATGGCACCCTTTATCATATAAAAGAAATTAATAACCGTTATAATTATGATTGCTCAAAAGCAGAATGTTCACATTCTCATTGGAGAGGTACTGATACGTATCTTATAAAAATTGGCGAAGGTGCCGATTTGTTAAAGATTGATACAGAAGGTAATTATCCAATAGAACAAGGTGTCCTTACAACTGCGGAAGAAGCAGAAGATTTTTTAAACGAAATGTTTAAAGAAATTAAGGAAAAATTCTAGGAGGGATTATGACAGCACAAATGTTACAAGAAATTTTCTTTACTGTGTTAATTCCATTAGTTGGTATCTTGTGTACTTATGGAATTGCATTTTTAAGAAAAAAGACACATGAGATTCAGGTACAGGTAAATAGTGAACTATTCACTAAATATTCAGAAATGCTAATTGGATTAGTTGAAACTTGTGTTATTGCTACAAATCAAACTTATGTTGATGAATTAAAAGCACAGGGCAGATTTGGTCCAGAAGAGCATGATATTGCATATCATAAAACATTCGATGCGGTAAAGGCATTAATGACAGAAGAAATGCAAAAAGTTCTTGGAGAAGTTTATAAAGATATTGATTTCTATATCTCACAGCTTATTCAGGAACAGGTTAATACGGCTAAACTTGTAAAGGTCGCAAGTCAAAATGGGTAAAAAAAATAAGGAGAATGATTAATTTTCATTCTCCTTATTTTTTTTGTTTTCATGTGCTCGCATATCTTTTGAGGTAACATGTAGTTCGAAATCTTCGAAATCATCTTCAAGGTCATTATTAATAGGCAAAGCTAATGTTTTATTATAATATAAATCACCTTGGCTATTACCACCTAATGCATTATAAATTTTGTGTAGTTCTGAAAGTTGATCAAACTGATTCTGTGTCATAGAACCTTGGCTTAAATACTTTTTGCAAGCGTTAATGAGCTGATATCTGTAGAACAAAAGATTTTGTTCTCTTAGAAGTAAGAAATCTTTTTCAACATTTCCCAAATGCTCAACCGCCTCTCAATATTTCTTTTGCCAATAGTCGAAAGTAGATTTAGCCTCTAATTGAAATTCATTCATAGAAACAGTAATTTCTTTTCTAAAGGCATCACTGGATTCTTTGATAATACTTTCCATGGTATCTCTCAATTTCTGTTCGTCGTAGCTCTTAGCCTTTTCAGTAGTTTGCTCACCTTTCTTTACAAGGGAATCTCATAAATATTTGATAAGAAAACCACCAACAGCGACCAGTATATAACTCAATAGTGCATCCGCGCTTATTGTCATCATAATTCATCCCCCTCCTGTTGTCTTATAAATTAAAAAAGGTATTAGATACCTTTTTTTAATTTGACCAATCAAAGCCTTCTTCTTTTACAATTGCGGAACTACCCTTGCCGCACACATGAGTCCCGATGCATATAGCATCGCATTCATCTTGTGTCGCTTTAACATTATATGTATTGATAACAAATTGTTGAGCATTTCGCTTTTGGTCGGGTCGGCTACGACCCCTAATTTTTAATGTTGATTTCCAAGTTGAAGAAGGCACTATGACAAAATTTTTATTAAGCTCTACAGCAGTCTCAAGAACTACACCAAATACATTTGCTAATATTTTAAAGGTTTTCACATTGTTTCCAACTGAAGATTGCAGTTGTATATCTTCAAAGGCAATTGTATCTATTTCTCACTCTTGGACTTTTGCGATAATAAAGTTTCTAATTTCTACTAATCTTTCGCCAACTTCTTCTTGATTAGTAGTTAAATGACCTCATTGTTTTAATTCCCCGTTTATAAAGACCGCTCATCCTGATACGCGACTGGCCTGGTCTAATGCCAATATATTACTCATCTATTAAACCTAATAGACCTTCGTCATACAAGAACTCTTCAAAATCATCCCAGAGTTCTAACCTATCTTTAAACCCATCAGGGCAACAATAATTATCAAGGTATTCGGCGATTGTTCCAAAATTACCATCATCACCTAAACGATATTTCATCATTATATTGGTTAGTGCGTTTTGCGCATAAATATAACCCTGGTCTTGTTCTGTTAGAATACCATGACCCCAGTCTTTAGTTTTCAGACGTTGAACCAAAGCCGCCTGTGCGGGCGTTAGTTGCTGCGTCTCCTTCGACTTTTTCATATTTCTTAATAATGCCCTGGCCAATTTTATCGCCAGCCTCAATTACAATGTCTACTGGTGAGAGATTAATAACTTGGAAGAAAATCTCACCTTCATTATCAGGATTGTTGTAATAATCCCCATCAATAATACCAACACCATTAGCAAGAATAATCCAATCATTTAATGGCGTTGAACTACGAACAGAAATCTCAAGATAACAACCTTCATCCAACTGACATTTAATGCCTGTTGGAATTAGAGTAGGCTGTAGTTTAGTTGTTTTTACAATATTCTTAAGTTCACTAAGCGGATAGGGAATTTTTGGGGCTACATAATCAGAAAGGGCCTCCATAATATTTTTATATGCGGGGACTACAATGGTCTTAGCTGCGGCGAAATCATATCCAGCACTATGTGCTGTAGCACGAACTGGAAGATTTACCGCACACTTATCACCATCAATATAAGAACTTACTACTTCAAACTTGCTCATTTAATTCTCCTTAAATATCATAATCTACATCATATTCAACTTTAATATGCTGACTTGGTTCTTTAATATTGTTAAAGTTCTTTGTAAGGATAACCTTGAAATAAGAATCAACAATTTCACCCTTACTTGTTCTTTCTTTGTATTCAGAACTATATTTGCCAAGTTCAAACATTGAGGAGCTCTTGGCTTCTTCAATCAATTTTTTGGCTTCATCATCTGTGTCAACGCGATATGTTTCTACTGTGCTTACTAAAAACTTACTCATTAAATATTTACCTCAATCTTTCTATTATATCTTGCTACACTTTCTTTTTCAATTCTGTTTTTTAGTGGAAGCGTATATTGTCTAAGACCACCTAATTTTACCTGGCCTACATTATATTTATCACAGCAGGTTGTAATAAAATGGTCTAAATTGTCATAAGTTGATTTACCTAAAATTTGATTTGTACCATCATCTTTCATTAGATAAACTGTCTGTTCATAGTCAAAAATATTTACACCACAAGTAATTATTGACATTTTATCACTCCTCCATCATAATTAAATAAATAATAAACATAAGAATTATTGTCTTCTGTAATCCAGAATTCAATACCGCCATCTACTTTTGAAATATCTTGAATTTCGCCTTGACTTTCTAAGCATTCAATTACTTCATCTTCAATAGCGGGGTATTCAAAATCCGTCCCAGTAGCATGACCTATGCTAAACAAAGTATAATATTTACGTTCATTACTTAATAACATAAAATAATGGGCATGCGGAAAATCATCAACATAATCACTAATTGTTTGTTTAGCGGCTTCGATAGCGTCGGTCGGCATGGCTGGAACCGCAGCCATCGCACTTTGATTAAGTTCATATAGAGAAACATTTACTCCTGTTGGATTTTTATAAACATTCCAATTTTCACCATCCCACTTATACAAGGTTCTTGTTTCTTCAACCAGGGCTAATTCATCTATTTTATTATTCGTCTTTAACTTCATTAAAGTCTTTAAGTCTTTTATTTTTAGCATAATTACCTCATATAATTATTATATCATAAAAATAAAAAAATTGCAAGGAATATATTATAATATTCCTTGCAAAAAATTTGTAATCCAATAGAGCATTACAATGAACCAATAAACTGCCAAGACTTCATTTTCTTCTCCGTGCTGATAAACACAAAGGCACAAAGAGAAAATTGCTAAAATAATTTTAAGAATATCTACCATAATTTTTATTATACCAAAAAATTAATTTATTGTAAAGACAATATCGCTATCAATATGTGCATTGCGATATTTTCAAACAATCTCATATGACTCAGCATATGGGCCTTCAATTCAAACTACTCTTAAATCCCTTTCGTTGTATAACCAAAAAAGAGTATTGGGAACATCTTTTAAATATACCCAATACTCTTCTCCATCATTATCACGTCTGATTAACTGTTTTTCACGAAAGGGGTCTATGGAGCATGTTCATATGTCCATAATTAATCCTCCCCTTAGAAATCTTTTCCTCTATATAGAATGCGCTGATTGCGGCTTCCGCGCAATGGAAGCGTTATATCTCGCTGCTCTGCGATATAAGGGCCGTCAATAAGAACATCAATCAATTCCAATGTTCCTTCAACAACAAACTTATATGCACTGTTTTCTAAATTTTCTAAAACATATCCAGTCCAAACAAATGTTTTTATTTGAGGGAAAGTTTCTTTTACATGTTCTAATATTTTTCTTGTTAAAAAGATATTTTCTATACAAAGTGGTTCACCACCTAAAATTGAAAAATTTCTTTGTATGCCGTTTGCGGCAATTGCACTATCAATCTGTTCTAAATAGTCTTTTGGAAGTTCTTGACCTCCATCAAAATCCCAGGTCTCTGGATTATGACAACCGGGGCATCTATGCGGACAACCCTGGGTCCAAAATGAAACGCAGACGCCATTTCCATCAGTGAAATCATTCTTAATTAAACCAGCATAGCGCATTATTAATAGTACCTCCAAAAAAATCCATGAGTTGATTTTAATTTTCCTTTACAGACTTTAATAATTGTAGAACTATCTGCTCCCGTTTCCCTACTCGCTTCTGCCGCACTTTTAAAGATATTAATAACTAACCCTGTTGTTTTATCTATTTGGGCTATTTTAATACCTCCTCCTTGATTGGAATCATAAGGCAGAATAGGAGTTGAATCATCATGATATTTAATTTGATATCCTTGAAAAGATTTTCTATAACCTTGAAGTACTTGATAGGCCTGCTCTCTTGTAGCGTGCAAATCTTCAGCCATTTCGGTTACACTAGGATAGCTCTTTACAAAATTACCACTAAAATCAAAACAATCAACTTGACGACCTAAGTATTCACGTCTTCCGCCACCAGTGCTGGCATTATATCCTTTTTTATAAGATTCAAGCTTGTTAATCCAATATATTTCTCGTTCATTAAGAAGTTCTTTAGGGCATTCTTCTATTACGGTATACTCAAAATTATCTATCCCATATTTAGCCATCGCTAAATGTATTGGCATTTTAAAATCTTTGCTTTCTGGGTGCATAGCTGAAAACTTATGTCCACGAAATCTAGCCTTTATGTCTTTGCTTTGTCCTATATAAATTTTATTATTTTTAAGATTTTTTATTTGATAAATACCGCATATCATAAAATTAACGCCTCCAATTATTAAGTTCTTTAGAGTGTTTATATCTCATTTCGGTTTCTTGGATTTTACCCTTATTAAAAGCGGTTTTATAATTTCCTGTTAAATAACCAGTAACCCTTCTTAATCTTTGAATGTTATGACCCCCACACATAGGACAGGTATCATTTAATTCATCAGTATATCCGCAATCAAGACAGGTATCTACTGGAATATTCAAGGCAAAATAAGGTATATCTTTATCCATAGCATAGTTCACGATTTGTTCTAAAGCATCAAGGTTATTTTTAACACTTGACTCTAATTCAACATATGTAATGCAACCCGCATTTGAATATCCGGTTAATTGAGACTCAATATCAATTTTCTCGAACGGGTCCATCTGTTTCCAGACTGGAACGTGAATACTATTTGTGAAATATTCGTTTTCAGAAACATCTCGAATTACGCCATATTTTTTCTTAAATGCTTTCATGGCAGTATGACATAGATTTTCCGCAGGTGTGTAGTAAACACCAAAGTTTAAGTGTTCTTCTTGCTTGAACTGAGCGCAGCGGTCTTTGTATAACTGTTCAATGCGTTTTGCCAATTCCATACCTTTTGGTTCTGTGTGATCACAACCAATAAGGATTTGGAGAGTTTCTGCCATACCAAGTTGACCAATTACAAGAGTTCCATGCTTTAATGCACTTCTAACGCCTTCTTCTGGCTTATATCCAAGCATTGTACCATTCTCATACATAAACTGGGCAGATGCAGGAGACTGAGAGCACATCCATTCATAACGCTCTAAAAGCATGTCTCTTGCTTCATGAAGTTTAGTATCTAATAAATCCATGAACTCTTCAACAACATCATATTCAGATTCTTCACTGTTGGAAAGTTTAGCGAATGTTTCAACCTTTTCTTTTGCTTCCATTGCTAAGAAAGGAAGTAGAATTGTAACTGGTGCTAAATTACCACGACCATCTTTTGTTTGCGGATTTGTGCCAGGTTCAGCATTGATATCACTACCATTATAAGTGCGGCATCCCATCGTGCTAACATATGTATTTGGGTCATTGCGGTCATATCCCGCATTTGTGCTCCAATCTACATTAACATAGTTTGGATATAATCTTTGTGCGGTTGATTTTAATGCTAACTTAAACAAATCATAGTTAGGGTCACCAGGAGCACGATTAACACCTTTCATGCACTGGAAAATTCCACAGGGGAAAATAGATGTTTTATGCAATTTACCAAGGCCTTCAATAGAAACATTTAAAATTTCTTCTGTAATCATTCTTCCTTCTGGAAGTGTACATGTACCATAATTAATTGAGGTAAAAGGCAACTGGTTTCCAGAACGAGATTGAAGAGTATTCAAGTTATGATACATGCCTTCAACCGCTTGATGAATTTCTTTTTTAGTCATTTCTAACGCATAATTATATACTTTTTCACCATACATTTTTGCCGAAATACTATCAATTGGAAAATTTGCTTTTTTATCTAATTCAAAAGATTTAAATTTTTCAGAATCAAAATTTTCTATATATTTAAGGCCATCCTCAAGGTGTTTCCAAAAGGACTTTCTTACATATGGTACCATAGTCCAGTCAATATGACTTGCGCTAACACCACCAAACTGCTGTAAAGATTGAAGCTGGAAAATTACTGCAACAAGCTGGAATGCTGTATTTACTGAATTGGCCGGACGCACATCTGTCTGACGAGTATTAAATCCAGTAGCAAGTAATTTGTCAAAAGGGATTGTTAGACAGTTATGCATACCAACAGCATATGAGTCTAAATCATGAATATAGATATAGTGATTAAGATGATTGTTGCGAGACATTTCTGACATACAATAATCAAGTGCGAACTTTTTAGTTAATGCTCTATTGGCTTCACCCATGCGGCCACCAAAGGAATGTTCGTCTACATTGGCGTTTTGATTTTGAACGTCACTGGCATCAAGTTTACGAGCAACCTCTTTCATAAATTGTGTGTTATGTTCTCTTACCCTTGTGCGCTCATAGCGATACTGAATGTAGGCTCTAGCAACATCTTTGCGGCGACAGCTCATTAGACCCTGCTCTACCAAATCTTGGATTTCCTCAACGGTAAGTTCATGGTCGCTTTTACTTGCCTGTGAATTAACATAAGTGGCGATATTATCTGCTTTGGCTTTTGCATATTCATCAATTTTGCCATCGACGTCTTCAAAAGCAGCTAAAACCGCATTCTCAATTTTTGTTCTGTCAAATTCAACAACAGAACCATCTCGTTTGATGATTAATAACATTTTTGTTTCCTCCTAAGTATTTATATATGTTAAGGAGTCACAATGACTCAATTATATATAAGTTTTATAATGTGGTTTTTATTTACTTTTGGCCTCTTCTATAATTTTAGCCAAATCTTCATAGATAAATTCGTCATCATCATATGAGTCAGTAGAATTATTTATAACGGAATAAAATGGAACCTGTTCACTGATTTTTTCAATTCTGTCTTCATTAAAGTCCTTTTCATCTGTTTTATATCTTCTGAAAATTTCTTCAATATCACTAGCATCTCTCTCTAATTGGCGAATTAGCCTAAGCGCATCATCTGTTTTTAGATAAATAATAGTTAAGTCAAGCTGCTTATTTTTAATTAACTGTTCAATACCTCTTAGGTTAAAAACTCCAATATTAACTTTCTTAGGGTCTAAGTCACTATATCTTGTACCATATCGCCAGCCCCTAAATACACACTGCTCAATAAAATGATTGCTTAGAAACTGACTATCTGAAAGAAAATGGTAATTAATATTGGGTCGTTCATTCCAGCGAGCTGGGCGAGTCGTACATGAGACAATCTCATGCAACGACTCGTCGTTATCGCATATTTTTCTTAACCAAAAGTCTTTTCCAGAACCAGCTTTTCCAATTAACGCAATTATCTTAATCTTCTTCATCATATTCTCCCTGTGCTCTTGTTGACTGTAATTTAATTTCAGTTCCATCTTCACTGATTTCTGAAATTCTATATAACTGATGGGCCATACCTGTATCAGCATATTTCTTAGGAATAAAAGTATCTTCCATTCTAATGCCCTGAACTACAAGCATATTACCTCTACTGAACCAGCTCTTTTCGATAACATGCTTAACACCATCTGTGCCCATCGCAGAAATTTGTTTGTCAAATAAGGCGAAGTATTCTTTTCTAAACTTTACATCTACAACGCCAGTAGTAGTTAATAAAGTAACTGTTGAGCGGATTTTATCTTTTGCAATACAAGTTCCGCAAATTGTATATAACTGAAATTTCTTAATAGTGTGACCATTTTTTGTAGTCCATATCTTTGTAACAATTGGGGTTGTTGGCAAATCATTAAAGTTTGAATAACCATACTTTCTTGTATCCAATTTTGCCAATTCATGCTCATGATAATAGAAACAAAGCACTTCCATCTCCCAAGCAGATAATGTACCCGCCGCATATTTATCCCAATCTGCTTTAAAAATGGTATCATTAAGTTTTTGTAAAATTTGAGTTTTGTTTTCAGAAATCCAATTTCTAAATACGTTCATCCATTTCTGATAAACCTTATCCCAAGTATTTGCTGGCAAGACACTGCCATCAATTAGATTATCATATTCCATTTCAAGCAAGAAATTCATTGCTCTTGTATCTAATCTATAATATTTTTTAGTTGGATCAATACAAACCTTTTTTAAGTATCTATTAAACTCAAAGACACGTCTTGCGGCAACCTGCTCAGCGGTTTCTTCTGGTAATAAACCATGTTTAATTAAACCTGGCATATTTTGCAGAGTTAAACGCTTTTTCTTATCACAGGTTTCCCAAATATACCAAGCCATTGTAAACCTTCTATCTTCCATATTATCAAAAGCGCCACCTTTAATCAAACTTATCATAGCCTGTTTATTAGGCTTGACCTTTTGAAGATAATCTTTTGGTGAACTATATGGACGCATTTCGATGGTTTTTGCGATAACATCATCTCCAACATTCAACATACTCTTTAAGCCAAACAGAATCTGATTATTTTCAATGTCTGGCTCAAAACCAAGAGCAGACTTATTGATATCAACAAGACTTACTTTAATGCCCTCGCTCATAATATCTCCAAGAGCTTTTGCCATCTTAACATAATCTGTTGAACCACCAGCAGTAGTTCCGCTGTTAACAGTTAAGCAAGCTGTATTCCAATAAATTGGATTAAATCTTGTGCCGATATAAGCGGTTTGATAACCAATAAACGAATAAGCCAATGCATGAATAATTGAGAATGAATAACCCATCTGCGGACCAACGCCATACTGCCAGACATAACGTCCAAGTGCCGGAGATTTAGCTCTTGTAAGAACCTGTTCTCTTAACGCAGGGATTTTATTCATCTGCTTCTTACCAACAATCTTTCTTGCGGCATTGGCTTCACCAAGGCCAAATCCGCAAATGTTTTCATCCATAAGCATTCTCATTAACTGTTCCTGGCTTGGAGGAACGCCATAAGAAGATAAGAAGTAAGGCTCTAATGTTTTTTGCTCTTCTGGAGTTAATCCAGCCTTTCGCATTTCCTCATACCATAGACTAATGTTCTTTTTAAAACGAACATACTTATCCATGGGTGTTTCCGCACCTCGTTCCGCAGTCATAAGTCTCATAAGACCATTGGCATCAGCCAACTCAAGAATAGTTTTTGGCTGAATCTTTTTTGCGGCCTGCGCTCCAACCATTGAATCAAACTGGAAGATATTAATAACAGTTCCATTTTCAATGGCATCCCAAGCAGGTTTATAATCCAATGGTAATACTTCAGGATGGAAATATTTATCATAAACTTCTTTTAAAGTTAGATTTGGTTCAATTTCGCCATTTTTCTGTAATAAGTTAATTGTTTCAACTAACTTATCTTGAACATCAGTAACTAAGAAGTCAAATTTAGTCATTCCAAGACTTTCGCACATATGGAGGTCAAACTGTGTAATAACATCGCCTCCTGGCGTCTTCATAAAAGCACCAAATTCATATGGGTCTTCGTCAAAAAAGATAACACCAGAAGCATGAGAACCTCTTTGTTTAACTAAGCCCTGAATACCCAACATAATGTCAACTAAACCAGGATAATTATTTATTTCATTAATAAAAGGTAATACTGGCTGACGTTCTTTTTCTACATTACCATATATTACATCTTCAAGAGGCCATACAAAACCTCTTTCAGATGGGATAAGAGAAGAAAGATACTGTGCTTGGTCTGAATCAATGCCACTAGGATATTCTTCTGAACGATACCCTCTACAAGCTGTTAAAATTGCGCTCTTAGTTGATTCTGTACCATAGGTTGCAATTAATGTACATCCAAGATTTTTACGAGACAAATCATCTACATTAGCATTAAAATTTTGACCTCGTTCTTCTTTAATCTTTTCAATAATCATTGGGCGCTTTGATGGACATAAATCCAAATCAATATCACCAAGTTCAATGCGCTCTTTATTTAAATAACGGAAGAAAGGTAAGTTCCATTTTATAGGGTCAAGCTGAGTAACACCTAATAGATAATGATTAAGTCCTGAACAAGAAGAACCACGGCCCGCACCTACCATGCTCCCGCAATCCCAAAACATATTAATATAATGCTGCAATGTTACAGGATAACAGAACATATTGGTTTCAAGCTTTTCACTAATGGTTTTCTTTACATCGGCTTCTTCTTCTAATCGAGCAAGATATGTGTCATTATCTTTACCCAATTCTTTTAATTTCTTTAAACATTCATCAACCCAATATCTTTCATAAATATCTTTCGACATTCTCATATTTTTAATAATTGGGAACTTATTTAAAGAGTTATCTTCATATGGGGGCGAAGCCTCTACTTTTACTCTTGGAATTTGCTGTTTATGCTGAATTGTAAAATTCTCAATTTTATTATAAATCTCCATTGAGTTTTCTGCTAATAAATCATACTTTTCAGCATAACCACATTCACATGGAGCTAAATGTTTTTTAATATCTTCTTCTGTTTGTAAATATGCGTACTCATAAAATGATGCGACTTCTCTTTCACCATTTTTTGAATTAAGATATGCTTCATGAACATATCTATCTTCTTTTTTAAGATAATGAGCGTCAGTTCCTATTACAATTTTTTTATCATATGCTCGCGCGATAGATACCATTCTACGATTAACTGCAATTTGTTCTGGAGACATTCCTGGTGCAATTTCACAATAAAAGTCATCACCAAACAATCTATGCATAAAAGTCATAAAGGCATGAATTTTACCTTTTACTTCATTAATGTTTGCGGCGTTAGCCTGTTCTGCTTTAACAAGCTCTAAAATCGTTGAAGATAATTCTCCCCCGATACAAGCACTTGTCGCAATTAAATGACCTTTACCATACTTATTAATTATATTTTCCAATTCAGAATAAAGGGTTGGAACTCTCTCCATACCTCTATCCATATAACTCTGCATCCAGGAGACAGATGATAATTCTCTCAACATGCGCCAACCAATTTTATCTTTGCAGATTAAAATAAAGTGATAATACTTCTGATTTCTATCTCTTGTTCCAGTAAGATAAATTTCATTTCCTATCGCTACCTTAAAATCTGGATTAACTTTTTGAATTTCTTGTGCATATAAATTAATTTCAGGTGCTGCCGCAATCGTTTCATGGTCTGTAATTGCGATGCCCGCTAAACCAATTTCTATTGCCCTATTTATCAAATCTTTTGGTTTATTAATACAATCTAATAATCTAAAATTACTATACATTGTATGTGAATGGACTTCAAAGCGTTTTATCATTTTCTCAACACCTCTTTTATATATTATAACATAAAAAAGTCTATTTTGCAAGACTTCTCTATTTTAACTGGCTTTATTCTCCTGCCGCCTCAATTTCATCAGGTTCTAAATCTTCTTGTTCGTAATAAATTACTTCACAAGTACAACCTGGATGATAAGGCGGAAAATCAACTTGATCTTCTAACATAACTTCACCATTTGTTCCAACGCAATCTTCGCATTCACCCGAAGTAATTTCTACATACGGGGTGGTAATTTTTCTTTTTTGAGATTGTGCTAAAATATTTCGTGTTCCAGTATCAAGAATTAAACTTAAATGATAAAGTAAATTCAAATCATCTTGATCATTGTCATATTTTGTAATCCATTTATCAACTCTATCTTCTAGAGTTAAACCATCCTCATGATATAGTAGTTCAGAAAAATCTAATAATTCTTTATCATTATAACTATTAGGATACATTTTTTTTATTTCTGTTAAACTTGAAGAAAGAATTTCTGTAAAATTAGAATAAAATGCATCAGTAATGTCTTTTTTAAGATTTTCACTGTTTTTTATAATCTTAAACAACTCTTCTTTATACTTTTCATTATTTGCGGAAACAACATTATATAAGTTTTTAGCTGCTTCTCGTCTTTTTGCCTTAATACTTTCTTTTACTTTCATTATTTCCTCACTATCACTAATTTTTCTTTTGCTCTTGTTACTGCTGTATATAACCAACGCTTATGCTCTTCTCCACGAGGGAAATCTTCTTCAAATACAAGCACTTTATTATATTCGCTACCTTGGGCCTTGTGACACGTAATTGCATATCCATAGTCGAACTGATGCGGCATTAGCTGTCTTGGTATTCTACGGAAATTCTCTTTTGTCGCAGTTGGTTCCCAGGTTGTGAAAATTTTATAGTCCATATTTACTTGGTCAAAAACAGCATCTCCATAAAGGACAGCTTCTGATTCATTATCATAAAAGTCTGGAGTAAAATCTGCATGCATCAATATCGGCATTATCTTTTGTAGGTTTCTTGGTACATTAACATTTTCTTCATATGTAATATTACTAATGTATCCAGTTAAACCATTAACCAGTACATCTCCCGCAATATTGAAACTATTCCAGTCATTATGCAAGCAAATAACTTTATCACCTTCTAATGGCTGCTTTGGATGTTCGCCATATATATAGGTTCTCATTAGGTCATTATAATAATGTCTTGTAGCATTTTTAGCGACAATAATCTGGTCAGCCCATTTTAACATGCCACTAACGACATCCTCTTTATCAATAATTTGAACTTCTTTGCCTGAAAACTTTTGTAATGGTTTACCGGCTCTAATATCCATAGAAACCTGGATAATTTCAGACTCCTGGGCCTGACGCATAATTTCATCTAGGAATACGTGCGGATTTTGCAACACGCCATTATCTTCTGCTAATGGCGGCAACTGGCCCGGGTCACCAAGAGCAATAACATAAATACGATGGCTTAAAAGCAAGTCCCACATTTCTTTTGGCAACATTGAAACTTCATCTACGATAATTGCTTTATATGGATATTCAAGCGGTCTTCTTGGCATATGAAAAAATGTTCCATCCGCACGAGGATATGACTGATATAGAAGTCTATGTGCGGTCATTGCATTTTTATTACCCTTTTCTTGTAGCACAAGGGCGGCTTTGCCAGTGTAAGCAATGAAACAAACTTCATTTTGAGAAAAACCCAGTGCTTGAATTATAAAACGAACCAGCGTACTTTTACCTGAGCCGGCATATCCACTTATGCAAGTATATGGCTTATGCTGCCTATATCGCTGTACAGCTATCTCCAAGCCTTCTTTTTGTTTATCTGTTAAAATAATATCTTCCATACTTACACCTCTACTAATATATTATAACATATTTTATATAAAAAGACAAAAAAGAGGAATTAATCCTCTGTTTCTGTACCACAAGTACAAGTAATTTTATTTGTTGTTATTGTCGGCATTTGGCGATGACAAGGAAGACAAGTTCTTTGACAATCGCCGCAAGGTAGACGATATGGGCATATATATTCATAATATGGGGGATATATTCCCCACCAAGCGCTAATATATGGCTCAGATGTTTTAGAATCTTCTATACCAGTCCAGTCTCCTGTTCCTGATCCATATCCAAACTTAATATTGGTATTTATCGTTTTACTCATATTTACCTCCAAAATTTCCCAAAGGGATTTTTATTCCTGCTGTCGGCGCACACAGCCATCGCCGGCCGGCTCTGTCCTATTCAACTTTCAATTTAGAAATAATACTCTTGTTTACGCACGATATTATAATCTGTTATAATCACTTCTGGGCCATTATCCCAGCCGCTATTGCGCATACATCTACCAACAATATCAAGAATATAACAACCTTCGCCAGGGTATAAACTATCAAACTCTTCTTGTGAACTCTTGAACTTAACAATTGCAATATTGTCAGGTAGAGTAATTTTCAAAGTTGAACCAAATAAATTGATATTATCTTTTGTAATTGAAACATTCTTTAAAGCAATCAGAGGTTCATCAACTTCTTGACCCCAAACGTAATCAGCATCTGCTAATTCAAGAATATCTGCGGCGTCTATTTTATTTGCTAAAAACTCAATATCAACATTATATGTTAAAGAGAAATCATAATCTTTTAATAGTTCATTCGAATAAGCCAAGAAATCTTTTACATTTGAATCAGGAATGGCTAGACCTAAAGCGTTATCATGGCCTTGCGCTAGTGTAAAATATCCACTATTTTTTGCCAATTGCTGCAATGATTCTACTCCGGCCGCAGGGTTATTACGTCCAGAACCAGCCCACACCAGTTCTCCAGTTTCTTCATCAAAAGTCTTATTCAGTAGCATTACAGGATGACCGTAAGAAGACATTAACTTATTCGCAATTAAGCCTGTGATAGATCTAGTTTCTTCTGTTGGCTCATCAAGTTTTACAAGCAATATCTTATTATCCAAAAGATGCTCTGTTTTAATTTGAAAATCAATGTTATCCGCAAGAGTATCTCTCATTTTATTCTGCCTATTTTTTGCGTTATTACAAATGCGGCAAGCCTGTTCGACAACAGTTTCCATTTCACCAGCCTTATGACCTCTTTTAATTGAAGGAACTAATGAATATGCTTTGTGATTAAGAAATGATTCAAACAAAATTTCTTTTTCTTTTTGTGTGCCAACTCTAGTGATTGCGTTTACTGCTGGAGCAATATACCAAGCAACCCCAGTTGGAGTGAGCTTACCTTTTAATGAGTATTCATTCTTTGCAACCATTGCTTTAATAAATGGATTTTCTATATTAGCCAACCCTTTATCAATAAGTCGTCTTGTTTCATAATCTTTCAAAGGCATAACATCGGCAATAATACCCAACGCCGCAATATCCAAGAGTTCATCGGCAGTTGTTTTCTTATTTAATTCATCTATATAAGAGCAAAATTTATAAACCATGCCAACGCCACTTAATGATTTAGTTGGATAATTTTCATCAAGTTGGTTGTTTATTACTATGGCAAAAGGGCTATAACCAGAAGTATTATGGTGGTCAATAACAATAAGGGCAATATTGTTTTTATTAAGTTCTTCATGCTTATCATATTCTTCACTCCCCGCGTCTGGACATATTACTAATTGCGGTTTTCTTTCCATGATTTGGTCCATTAACAGACCATGACCCTTGTCTTGGTGCATTCCCCAAGACAGGTGATTTACTGAAAAACCGGGAAAATTTTTATATAACCAATTAATTAAAAATGCTGAACTTGTATAGCCATCGCAATCGCTATCTATATTTACAAAAATATCATGTTCCGCAAATATATGTTGTACTAAACAAGCTGCGGCTTCTTTCATATTCGTAATCGTTTCAGGCGGAATAATATCTTCATCTGTAGTATGTAAATAATGATATGGGTCCTCAATTCCCCTATTCTTTAAAACTCTATATAAGGCAGACCCAGCCCTATTTTCTTCATTTATTAATTTATATTGCATCCTATAGCATAATCCTCTCTTTATATAACTGTAAAAACTTTTCTAATCCATCATCAATGGGAGAATCTTTATATCCTGTTTTCATATTTTTATCAAATATGAAACTTATCTTTATATAATTTCCATATTTATTATATAATTTTATCAAGTTCTTTTTTAATTTTTTAAATTCATCATCGCCAATTTGCTGAAACTGGCGGTCAAGGGCAACAATAACTTCTTGAACCCCCAAGTCCATTAGAAGGTTCATTTGATAACCCGATATATTACTGCCGCAACAGGCAACAGATATATCATTTTCATGCCCGAAATAAGATTGATATTTTAAACAAGATTTTTCACCTTCAAAAATAATTGCTCTATTGGATAAGGCTATATTTTTTTTAGCATTATTTAAGTTATATAAAGACATTCCAAGAGGATGATTGTACATTTTTTTATTGATTATAATAGGACGATATTTACCATACATTTCGCCATCTTCTTTGCTAAGTGTGCGGCCCCTCAACCCGATAAAGCGATTATCTTTATCGAAATGAGGAATTGATATTTGATTTCCACCTGGATAGTAACCTATCTTATTAAAATCTATTACTTCTTGACTAATACCTTCATTTAACCAAGGCAGAATTTTTACATCGTAGTTAAGTACTTTTAGAATATCCTTATTGTAAGCTTCTAGTTTTACATTATATTGTTTAATTTCAATCTGTTGTATTCTATCATATTTGCTAAACACAGACCAGTCTTCTAATTGGTCGCTATCATCGTCCATAACGAACGAACCAGCGATACCAAATCTGAAAGCAATTAATCTAATAGCATCATTTAAATTAATTCTTTGATTTTTTTGAATATCATATACTTTAATGGCAAGTTCAAATATGTCAAATGAATCATCGCCAGCAGTATATGATTTAAAAAGTCCACTGTTTTCATAGTAGTAGAGTTTGCGGCTGCCCTCTCCTGGCGGATTATGGTCAATAGTTTCTGCCAAGATACCGAAACTGGCATATTGGGGGTCACCACCCCACTCTAACAAAAGGTCGAATATGTCATTAGTCGTTAAGGCCTCTCTTATTTCTTGCTTGTCGTAATTTATCATGACTAATTCTCCGTTTATTCGGTATCAAATGCTCCACGTTCTACCTTAATTTGATAATCATCCATCTCAATTAACTGATAACGCCAGTCTGTTGCGAATATTGGATTAACTCTACATGTTCCTAAATCTGCTTTACACCATAAGTAGATGCCTTTATATTGACCTCTACGGTTTTTGTAAATAGACAATTTTAGATTTGGTTTTTCATATACATTCTGTCTCAAGATAGCCTCTAACGAGTCAGTATCTTTTTGAGTTACTGGTAGAAGAATACTACCATAGTCAATTTTATCCGCAATTGCTTTGGCGCCACGCAGCAAGTTTTGGTCAGGAGTTTCAGACTCTTGGTAATCAGCATTTAGCTGTGTAGCAGACTCAATAAAGATACCATATTTATTACAAATATCTTTCAACCTAATTGATAACATGAATAGTACGTTATCTTCTCTTAATCTTACCCCGCCAGAGCGACGAGTAACTTCTTCCAAAATTTTCATTGAGGTATGAATATAATCATGGAAAACATATTTTATATTATGTTCTCTAATACCTTTTTTAATTCTATCTTCAACATCTTGAAGAGAAAAGTCAGGAAGTTCTTCTACATAAATAGGAGAGTTCTTTAAGATTTCTGCGGCCTTACGGACACGCTCAACTTCATCGCCTTCATACTGATTGCTAATGATGTGTTCTTCATTTACAGAAGATAAGAAAGCAAGCATCATTGTTTGAATTTCTTCTAGTTCCTGTTCAGTAGAAATATACAAGCAAGGTTCCGCAATTCCATTTCCAATCCAACCTAGCATATCATCATAAATCATATCTGTGCCGATATAGCAACAGTCCGCAATCATGGAACGAGATTTACCGACGCCAGTGGGTGCTGAACGAAGATAAAACTTTTTAAGTCTTGCGCCACGAGTAACCCTATTAATGAACTTACCATATAATGGTGAACCTACTTCTGGATATGTCATTAATCTATCAATTAAGGCATCAATACCTTCACCGGCCTGGTGTGTATCTCCAAAAGTATCACTAACACATTCAAGGCGAATTGAGTCAACAATTGCATCTACTTTATCCGCAATATCTGTTAAACTCATATTATCCAGCTGTTCTTCTTGCAACTGTAGTTTTTTGGTATCAATTTCATCAGGATTGTAAATAAAATTAACATCAATGCCATATGAGTCATAGGCTCTTAATAGAGTCATTTTCTTCATTCTACTATAGTAGAAATCAAAGGCTGACGGGATGGCTTTCTCTGCTGCACTTTTTAGCCATTCTTCACCTTTGTTTACTGTAAAAATGGCTTCACTTTTTGGTTTTGTGGATAAGAAATCGCAAATACTCTCTATCGAAATAGAGGTAGCTCCAAGTTCATAAACTTTATAAATAGCACCAAAGACTACTCTATGAAAATCTGATACAAAATCTTCTTCTGTAATTACATATTTATCTGTCTCTTCAAGTAATTGTGGTTTTATAAACACACTTCCAATAACCTGAACGATTGCAACTGTATCTAAATACTTACTCGCCATCAATACTCTCCTCGTCTAAAAATGTAAATCCAAGTTTGCGGCGACGCTCCTCGCGTTGCGGCTCTGGAATTGTTATTTCAATTACTTTTGTCTCGGGTATTTCTAAAATTTTAGCCTCGTTTTGCTGATTTGCTAACCATATTGAATACCAATATTTATAGGCTTTATCATACATATATGGGACAATACCAATAGAACCATTACCCTTCTCTATTGGTTCTTTCTTTATTTCATATACATATTTCATTGTGCGCTCTATCCCTGAGAAAGAAAAATTATTTTTCTCATGGTAAGATTTCGCTAGTCTTAAAGTTTGGTTATAATTAAATAATTTACCATATAATTTCGCGCAATACTCCATTAAATGGTCTAAATCTTTTTCATCTTGGGATTTTGCGGCCTCTCGCTTTTCATAACAGTCTTTATGAGCATACCAGTTGCTTTTTCTAAAAAATTCAACTGTATTGGTATCAAATGACTTGCCGCAAATTCTACATTTTACTATATGTGGTTTTACCATGCAGAATACTCCTTTATATTATTATATCATAATTAAAGAAAAAAGTCAAGCCTTTTACGCTTGACCTTCTCTTTTAAAAGTTAAACAACTATATAAATCATCTGCTGTCAATGACAAGAAATCGTCAATTGATAATGAAGCATATTTATCATTGGCTACTAATGCCGCAACAGGATAATCATAATCATTTTCTTGAAATTCTACCAATACTGGCAAATCCCCATATAGTTCTTTATATTCGGTTAACTGTTCTATTACTTCAGAAAGTTTTAAAGATTTTTCTTTTAGAGCATCTGTATAATTCATTACTTAACAAGAGTGTCCTTAATTTCGCCAACAATTAAGTCAATGAATTCAGCCTGGTCTCTAGTTGTTTCAGAAACCTTCTTACCCTTACCAAGATACTTATCTACAATCTCAGTAATCTTAGGGCCATTACTTGGGTTCTTTCTCATTAAGTCTCCAGTAATTTTCTGGAATTCATTCATAAGTGCATCGTAATCGTAAGTTGGAGCAATTACATCTGCAACTCGTTCCTCTGTAACAAACTTATTGTTGGTTTCAGCGGCTTCTCTATCAATCGCCTTATTAAGAGCATTAACCAAATCTTGATAACTAAATGGAATTTCTGGTTCAATATATTTAAATCTACAACCAGTATCTACGCTGCCGTCAAGAGAACGAAGAATTAATTTTCTTTCTCCATTTACAATATCCGCACATGCGAAGATATCAGCCATTCCCTTAACAATTTCATTAACACTTCTCTGTGCTGTTGGAACCATCTGATTATATTCAGTTCCATCTTTACGCTTGAAGGTTTTATCAGCAGAGTGCGAAATAAAGCAAACTGCATATCCAAGCTGAGTAATTGTTCGGAAAGAATCTTCAAACTCCTTCTTATATTTACTCCAACCATTGGTGCTCCAACCGCCATCGCCAATGTTTTCAATTCCTAACTGATTACAAATATACTTTTCGCAAAGCGCAGCCGCAATATCTACTGTATCAATGATTACAGATTTATAAACTGCCTGAACTTCTGGTTTCTTAAGTTCCCGAAGAACTTGTTTGAATTCACCCCAAGTTGTAATATCTTGTGCGATTACTCCAGGAAGAGCATTATAACCTCTTTCAAAAGCAAGAATTAGTGCTCCTGGAAACTGGCTTCCAAAGGTAGTTTTACCTACCTTTGGAACACCGTAGATATATGTAATATATCCAGATAAATCACGCGATACTTTATGAGGTTCAAGATTTAATAGATTTATCGCCATGATTTACCTCCAATTAGAAATTATAATCTTCGTTTTTAGGTGCGGCAGGAGTTGCCTTTGCGGCCTTGGCATTACCGATTGCGTTGCCCTGAGAAGCCTTATATTCATCTCTACGCTGTTTTAATTCAGCCAGAGTATTTTCACGAGCCTGAGCCGCAGCCTTCAAATCTTCAAATGTAATTGTTTCTTCAAGTCCAAATTCATATGGTTCAGATGCTGCCCAAGTAACAACATAGTCTCTATTGGAACTCTGAACTTCTCTTACAGAATCATCTCCAAACGCAGATTCTTCTCTAATATATCTTGTAATCTGTTCTGATACAATCTGACCTCTAACCTTTGTAAAGACAGGTGTCTTAGGTGAGGCATCAAGGCTAAGGAAGTAATCAATTGCTTTTGGATTGATTGCGGAGAACTCAACAGGCATCATATCTTTTCTGAAATTGAAAATTCTACCATCAATGATTGCCTTTGCAGGAGTAATTACATTACCACTGTCATCCTCTACCGCATCCTTTTCTCTAACGCCAACAATTACAATATCAGTTTCAAATGTGCTTCTCTGATTTTCATTTTCACTGATTGACTGCGCTACGTGGACAAATCCACCCTCATTTCTCTTAACAGAAACAAGTTCTTCTGCACCACTTCTGTCTGAATAGAATTCATTCAAACCAATAGCAGAGTCAATTCTTAACTTTGCGGCATTATCACCAACTTCTGGGTCTGTATAGCAACCAATCTTACCATCAATAATGTTCTTCAATGTGGTAAAAGTTGCATTTTCTTTACCGCTTGCAGTTACTGCTGTTACATATGTAAAGTGAACTGGAACGATATTTGTCTTCTTGTCGTTTGTTGCTACATCAATTGTACCTGAAATAAATTCTGTTCCAGGCTTCTTTGAGTTTGGTCCAGATACCTTAAGTTCAAGATTGTGCTGATACAAAATACCTTCAATTCTTGTTGAATTTATTAGTTTTGCTTTCATCTTTCTTTTTCTCCTTAATCAATTTTATAATTCTTACCTTTTTCGCTTAATGTATATATAACAGGGTCTTTACCAATTTTTTCAGCAAATCCATCATTTACAAGTTTTCTTAAAGTGCCCGATACGGCTCTTGAAGAAATACCGAGACCTTCAGCAATATCTTTGGATTTTGCCATTTTAACATTGTTATCTTGCATATACTTTAAAACGACTTTTCCATTATCTGTAATTTCTGGCTTAGAAGTATCTTCACCAGTTCTTAAGATTTCAAGGTATGCTTTTACATCTTCTGTCATAATACTTTTTGCATAATCTTCATTATGTGAAATTAAATTATCAATAAAACTTAAAAACTCATCCTTCATTTATTTAATTACCTTTCAATCATTGTAATTATATTATATCAAATTTTTTATTAAAAGGCAACTTCATGGTCGAAAATGAGTTGTTCGGCATATGGTAAAGTATGCGCCCACTCAATAAATGCATTCCATTCAACCAGTTTATGCCCTGCACGTTGATGGCAAATAGTACGAATAACCTCGTAATTTAGAGTGACTGTTCTAGTTTGAAGCCATCCATTAGGCAACCACCGCACAAGTTCTTTCCAATAACGCTTATCTTTTGTTTGGTTATACAACTGACGCAACTGTTCTAAATCACTTAAAAAACTATCAACTCTTACACTAATAATTTCTGGATCAATAAGTTGAAGATTATCTTCATAATCATCAGTTTCAAAGCAATCAAGAGTAATTGGTGTTGATGCTAATTTATGCATAGTTGATGTACTATTGGCAGCAGTGCCAACTTTATAGGTATCAAATTCTTTATACCAATATAGAGGTGCAGTAATGTCTACACATACCTGGATTTGGCGTAAAAATTTGCGGTGTTCCGGCCCAGCTTTGCAAAGCCGCATAGCTAAACTCATATCATTTGGACCAATAAACGCATATTCATAAATGCCATCTCCATCAGTTTGTAATATTCCATTATCTCTTAACCATGCGGAATAGATATCTTCAAGGTCAGTAAACTCAGGACTATCAATATCTAATCCTGGGTATCTGGATTCAACCCAATTAAATGCAATATCATATTCTTCTAAGTCGTCACAATTGGCTATACCAAATAAACTATCTGCTTTTTTCCAGCTTGCTAACGGGTTCCGCATACCTCTAAAAGCACCGCTAAAATTGCTTACATTAGTATTTTCAAATTTCATTATGAGTCTCTCCTAAATTCCAATAGGCCAAGGGTTAATAGTTGCTTTAACTGCTCCCCATGGATATTAGTTTTATCACAGAAATATCCGAGGATTTCAGTATCTTCATGAGAAATCTTATGAAGATCGCAACTATTAAGTCCTTCATTAGGGTCTGGAATAAAATCGTCCCAGTTAAACATTCCCACCAAAACCCTTACAATGACAACCTATTATGTCTAAAAATTCATCAATATCATCAATGTAAGCATTTTCTTTATTATATTCTGCGGTTTGTAAGAAATCTAAATAAGAAATAATATTAATATCATACCCGTAAGCACGAGCCTTTACTAACATTGCTTCTGGATTTCTACAAACTAATGTGGCGCTTTCTTGCTGGCATAAAGCCATTAATTTTTTTGTTTTTCCGGAACCCGGTTCTCCAATAATTTTTACCATTAATTTCTATTCCCCTGGAGTGTATTATAACCCCAATCTGTACTGCTATAAAAATCAATTCAATATCTTTCACGTTCGTTTAATGCTTCTCTCTCGCATTCTTCCAGTATTTCATACATAAATGCTTCTGGACCAGAAGTCTTCATTTCTGTATAAAATCTATTATTTGAGGAAGCAATACCGAGACCTGCTTTTATATGATCTCTTAAACGGTTTCGTAAATCTACTGATTGGCCTATATAGCACTGCCCTGAATTTATATTTGTAATTTTATAAATGCCACAATGAGTTTGTCCAGTAGGAGTTAATCTACCTAATAAATCCATTGTAGGTCTCTTGTAGTAAAGTTCCCAAATAATTTTATTTATTGGTTCAGGGTCTTTATTTAATTTCTTTGCTACATCTTTTAACATTGAAATATCTTCAATATCTTCTTCTGAAACCTTTATTTTATAGTAATCTTTTGACTGTTCATCAAGCATACGTCTTTTATCTGCGGCGATTGCGGAATCTGCTTTTTCTTTTAGAATTGCAAGTTCGTTGGTGACAGTTTCTAATTCCAACTTTTTTTCGTTAATCGTATCAGTAAAATACTTGGTGCTTTCTTCAAGAGTTTTTAGATATTCATCCTTATGTTCTTTCTCTGCTTTTTGATAGTGATACATTGCTATTTCCGCAGATTGAGACATTTTCTCTTGCATTAAATCATAAGATTTCTTGTAGATTTCTTCTGTTGCGGCTGTTGCCTGTTTGCTTATTGTGTCAATATCAGCATATAATGAGCTCTTGTGGCGCTCTAATGCGGCGGTTTCAGTTTCCGCAGAAGCAACTTCCGCATTTAGTTTGGCTATTTCATCTTGTAAACTTGAATTTTCAATTTTTAATCTATTGTTCTTTTGGACTATTTCTTCATCAACTTTATGTTTTGGATATAAATAAATGATAATTCCAATTAATAGTCCAATTATAGCCGCACAAACTCAAATCATCATTTTCTCCTTAAAAAAGAAGGGGTAGATATTAGTTATTACCTACCCCAGTATACTTACTGAATTAACCCAAATTACTCAGCATCTGCATCTGGGTCAAATGCCATACCTTCATCGGTAAGACTTAGAAGCTTAATAGCCTTGTGAGAACCATCATCAAGTTCTACTTCAGCAGGAGTACGAACTCCAAGACCCTTACGCTGAATAGCGGATGTGAAGATACCATCTACACTTCTCTTTTCGAGACCAAGTGCAGCAGCAACGTCAGCAGCTGTTAAATCTTCACCATTGTGTTCCTTAAGATAAACTAATACTTTCTTTGAATTTTCCTTCATTGCCATAATATTTTTTCTCCTTATTTTTTATTTTTATGTAAAAATTATATCACAAATTTTTATTTAAGTCAATTATCTTTTCAAAATTTTTTGAACCATATCATCTATTTCTACCATATCTTCCAATCCTAAATTATACTTGACGGTTAGATGCATGATTTCATCTTTGGCTGATTCTACAGCTTGCCTATCACTATTGTTCCGAATAATCTGCTCTGCTACTGCGATTTTTTGAGCGATTTTCTTTCTTAATGACTTACTTGCCATATTCGTTCCTTAATTTTTACAATGATATTATACATAAAATTTTTTATTCTTGCAAGAATTTTTCAATAAATTCCTGTTCGGTAATAATCGGCACGCCCAGCTTTTTCGCAGTAAGGTTTTTAGATGAGGTGCTTGTGTTGTCGTTGTTGATTAAATAGTTTGTTTTTGCGGAAACGGCACTTGAAACTCTACCGCCTCTAGATTCAATTTCAGATTGAAGTGCTGCTCTGTTTTTATACTGCTTTAATGAACCGGTAATTACAACTACAATATCTTTTAAATTATCTAAATTGTCTTCTTCTTTTGTGGACGTAGGCCACTTTTCTAATGCCGCACCAGCCAAGATAGCTTCACCATAATCAAAGTTTAGGATTGAGCCTACTCGTTCTGGGCCAAAACCATCAATGGTATAAAAGTCAAAGCCAGACCCCTCTTCAGTTGCATGTATAAAAGATGGAAAATCTTTGAAATGTTTAGCCAATTCTTTTGCCTGACTCAAACCAATTAATGGTATTCCAATAGCAGAAATATATCTTTCTAATGGAATATCTGAAGTTCTGATATTTTCAATCGCTTCAAGAATATTGTCTACAGATTTAATCCCAAAACCAGATTTTGAAACCCACTCATCTCTATGATATTTTAACTCAAAAATATCGTGGAATTCTTTTACCCAATCCCAATCAATTAATTTCCCAAGAGTTGCTTTAGAGAGACCTTTAATATCTAAGCCTTTCTTGCCACAAAAATGGTCTAAATGATTGACTAATTTGCCTTCACAGTTTGGATTAGAACAAACTAAATTTTCAACGCCATCACTGGATGTAATGATTGCGGTCGGTGCTCCACAGATAGGACAAATCTCGGGTATTTCGATCGGTTCATCGAGATCCGCAGGTTCAGCACTTAATATCTGTGGTATTATCATATTTGCTTTATAGACCTTAACTTTTAAGCCTTGTTTTAATACCTTTAAAGTGCTTTTCATTACACTTAAATTATGAAGTGATGCACGTTCAATAACAGAACCATCTAATTCAATAGGTTCAAATACTGCTACTGGTGTTAAAATACCGGTTCTTCCCATAGTCCAATCTATATATTTTAATGTAGATTCAACCACTTCTATTTCTGGTTTCCAAGCAATTCCATTTTTGAAATGATGAGAAGTTTGCCCCAAAGAGTTTCCATATTCAGTATCATTAAATTTCCAAACAACACCATCACAAGGATATTCGTCTTTGAAAGATATAATTATATTATTCGTTGATTTAATTTCATCCATTGGTATATCTGTAATAAAATAAACTATTTCAAATCCGTAGGATTGAATTTCAGCTAACTTTTCACTTAATAGTTTATAATTACTACCAACAATAACATCCCAAGCAATAAAAGATAATTTTCTATCTTTTACTAATTGAGTATCTAATACATTAAGAGCACCTGCTGCTGCGTTTCTTGGATTTTTGAACTCATTATTTTTATTTATTTCTTCAAAATCTGGTATTTTAATTATAGCTTCACCATCAACAATAAGCTCTTTTTGATATGGAATTTCCATTGGAACATTCTGAAATTGTTTAATATGCTCAGTAATGTCAGTACCTTCAACTCCATTACCGCGGGTGTTTGCGGAAATCAATTTACCATTATTATATTTGATGCGTACTGATAAACCATCTAGTTTTAACATCGCTATCATTTTGTGATTATTCGCAAAATCCGCAACCTCCTCGTCGGAGTGGCACTTGTCTAGACTAAGCATTGGTTTCGGTGTAATAGGAACTCTTTTTAAAGAGGATAAAACCGGTGCTCCAATTTTTTGTGTCGGACTAATGGAAAGGATAAAATCATTTTCTTTTTCAAAATTGGAAATCTGCTGAAACCAGTAGTCATATTCTTGATCCGACATAATTGGATTTTCTGAATTATAATATGCATCGGAGGCTTCATTTAATCTATGAACGAGTTGAGAGTATTCTTCTTTTAATAACATACGAGTCCTTTCTTACACATTTATATTATATCATAATTTTTATAAAAAGAAAAGGTATAATTTCTTATACCTTTGAAACAGATTGTAATCTATCTTTTAATACTATATTGCCAGCTGCGGTTCTGCCTAAAATTGGGATTTCTTTTGCGGAAATACAAATGGATTTAGAAACCCCAATAGCCAAGACTGAATCTTCGTCACTTAGTAATGCCGCAGATGCTACATCATCAGATGACTTGTAGCAAGTAATTCCCTTACCACCTCGCTTCTGGAGGACTAAATCACTTGCCGCAATTCTCTTACCAAAACCGCCAGTAGAGAAAATACCGAGCGAGTCATTACTATCTCTTACTACAAGGGTAGAAACAACTTCATCTCCATCATTTAAGTTAATACCCTTAACGCCAGAAGTTGCTCTTGATGTTGGCGAAATCTCGGTTGAATTAAATTTAATGCACATACCCTTTTTGGTAATTAAGATAATGGGTTCGTCTTTAACAAGTGATACATTAGCAAGATTATCGCCTTCTCTTAATGTAATTGCGCCAATACCAGTTTTCTTCCTTGTCTTAGTATATTCTTCAAGAGAGGTTTTCTTTACTAATCCATTTTTGGTTGTAAATAACACATATTTAGCATCAGTATCTCTATAAATTGAATAGATTACTGTTGGATTTTCATTTGGCTGCATCTGAATTAAATTCTTAATAGATACACCCTTTGTGGCGTTGGTGCCTTCTGGAATTGAATCAACGATTAAGCGATACATATTACCCTTGTCAGAGAATATCATTAGTGAATCAATTGTGTTCGTTCGAATTACCGCATTCACAATATCATCTGCGGTTTTAACCCCCTTGCCACCTCTACGCTGGGTGCGGAATGAGGAAGTTGGTATTCTCTTAATTAAACCTGAATCTGTCATTACAACAACCACTTTTTCAGGTTCAACATATTGGATTTCTTTATCTTCTTTTTTAACTTCAATTTGAGCCAATTCAGTTTTTCTAGCATCCCCATATTTCTTAACAAGGTTTGCCAGGATGTTTTTAATTGACTGATATTGAGTATCTGGTGTTGCTAACCAGTTTTTAATATCCTTAATAGTTGAAACTAATTCTTTTTGCTCGTTTTGAATTTCAACTTTTTCCAAATTGGCTAAACTACTAAGTCTCATAGCAAGGATAGCTTTCGCTTGCTCTTCTGAGAACTTATATACTTTTATAAGTTCCTCTCTTGCAGTCGCCGCAGATGAAGATTTTCTAATTAAAGCAACAATATTATCAATATCTTCAAGAGCTTTCAATAATCCCTCTACGATATGAAGTCTATTTTGAGCCTTTTCTAAATCAAATTGCTTTTCTCTCTTTAAGCATTCAAGAGCATTTTCTACATAAATCTTGCAGCAGTCTTTTAGATTTAACTCTGTTGGAGTCTTACCCACAAGTGCAACTTGATTATATGAGAAACTTGATTGTAAATTTGTTTTAGCGAATAACTGATTTGCTATATAATCAGAATTTCTATCACATTCAACTACAATTCTGACACCTTTTTTATTAGTTTCATCTCTTACATCAACAATGCCCTCAATATCTTCAGCAACTTCACCAATTTCCGCAACTAAAGACTCAACATTTGTTCCATAAGGGATTTCATAGAAGATAAGATTATTTTTTTCTTTCTTATATTTTGCTCTAATTTTGACAGAACCATGACCTGTTTTCATGATTGCGGGGATATCGTTTTTATTGATGATAATTCCACCTGTTGGGAAATCAGGACCAGGTAGTGTTGGCTCTTTACCGTCGATGTAATCATCAATTGCCTGTGCAACTTCAGTTAAATTATGTGGAGCCCAGGAGCAAGCCAATGCCACACCAATTCCGCTATTAGGATTACAAAGAAGGTTTGGGAAATATGATGGTAAAACTACTGGTTCTTCCATAGTTTCATCATAATTTGGAATAAAATCCACATTATTTTTCTTTAACCCCTGCAATAAACCATCTTCTGCGATTTTTGCTAATCTTGCTTCTGTATAACGTGCGGCCGCAGGTCCATCACCAACGATATTACCATTATTGCCATGCCAGTCAATAAGAGGATATCGCATAACCCAATCTTGTGAAAGTCGAGCCATTGCTCCATAAATTGAACTGTCACCATGGGGGTGCAATTTACCCATAACATCGCCAACAATACGAGCCGCTTTAACATGCGGTTTTGAAGCAGTACGACCTTCCATAAGGCAAGAATATAAGATGCGTTTTGCTACTGGTTTTAAACCATCTGCGGCGCTGGGGATAGCACGATCGGAATTAACGGCATACGCATATTCAATAAAATTAGTATGTAATTCATTATAAATATCGTTATTCTGCATTAATTCCCTCCAATATATCTGCCATAGCTTCTTCAAAAATATATAATCTTTCCATAATTAATTGTATTTGTTCATTAGTAAGGTCTTCTGCATAATCACCTATATTTCTATAAATGCCTTTTTTATTTGGGCCTATATATAAAACAGTTCCCCATTGATTCTTTATAGTTAAACGATTATTCTGCATTAACTGCCTCCAATTTATCCCAGGTTGTGTCATATCGTCGATTATTCCACAATACTTTAACATAATTCCCATAAAAATTGCGAAATTCTCCTAAATATTCTACAATTTCTCCTTTTGGAATATTTGGATATTTTAATGCTGCTTGAGTCATAAAATCTTCGTCATATATTTCTCTCAATGCTCTTAACTTTATACTATTCTGCATCAAACCACTCCTTTTTATCTCTATATAAGCTATTTAACCTTTTTATAAAATATATTATAAGTGTTTTCATGAAAAAAGAAAGTGTAATTATTTTGATATTTATAATTAAAATAATCTATTAATAAATTACATAATTCTATATCTTTTTCATCAAAATGAAACCATCCTTCGTTATAATCTTTATCTAACCTTTTTATATCATTTAAGAACTTTACTTCATATTTTTTAGCAATTCTACTCTGCATTATATAACCCCGCTTCATTACTATATTCCTTAATATATTCTTTTCTTAAACTAGCACTTTGACCCATAAGAGTTTCAAACAGTGTTTCAGTTGCCGCAATATCTTCAACAGTAATTTGTTTAATAATTCTGTTTTCGGGATTGGTTAAAGTTTCTTCAGTCTCTTCGACTGACATCTCTCCAAGTCCCTTAAGCCTATTAATTAGATATTTTACACCCTTATTCTGCTCTCTAAATTCATCCAAAGCCGCATCGTCTTTTAGGTATTTATAACCCTTATTTCCAGGTAGCGTAATCTTATAAAGAGGAGGTACTCCCGCATATACATATCCATCTTCAATTAACTGTGGACAAAAATTCCAAATAAACGTATAAAACAGATTCTTGATATGCGCACCATCGACGTCAGCATCAGATTCGATAATAATTTTGCCATATCTCAAATCTTCTGGCTTATAAGTAATCTTCATTGTCTTTGTGTCAACAGTCAATCCAAAAGCGTCAATCATTGTCATAATTTCAGCATTCTTTTGGATTTTTTCAAGGGTTGCTTTTTGAGTATTAAGTATCTTACCTCTTACTGGCATAACCGCTTGAAAAGAGTTGTCTCTTGCTAGTTTAAGGTTGCCAGAAGCAGAATCACCCTCTGTAATATAAATTTCACACTGATTGCGGGGTTTACCTTTACAATCAGCAAGCTTTGAATCAAATTTTAAAGCTTTTTCCTTTTTCTTTACTTGCGCACGGGCATTATCTCTAGCCTTTTTTGCGGCTTCTCTAGCCTTGCGGGCATTGATAGCCTTATCCGCAATTAACTTAACCTCTTTTTCATTGACGTTCATCCATGCTTCAAGATTATCAATAATTGCTCTTGTAAAAGGCGTCATATCGATTTTAGTAATTCTTGATTTAACTTGAGCATCATATGCTATTCCTGGTGCTGTAATATTAAAAACAACATACAAGCCTTCTTGAATATCATCACCAGTTAAATTTTCATCTTTATCTTTGAGCCATTTCTTTTCCTTAAAGAATTTGTTAAATTCTCTTGTTAAAATGGTTTTTACCTGCGTAATGTGTTGGCCTGACTCAGTAAGACCGGTATTAACATAAGGAACAATAGTAGAGCCATAGGCAGATGTATAAGTCATTACCATATCCATTTTATTCTTGCCATTGGTAAAATTCATTACAAATCTATTATCAATCAATTCCTTGTCTTTTACGGCATTATCTACTAAATCATTAATACCATTTTTTGAGAAGTAAACGGTTTCTTTTCCGTTATCATTAAGATTGATTGTTAATCCTGGACATAGAGCTGTGATGGTTCTGCAAAGATCTTTTACTTTAGAAATTTCTACTTCAGTATGAGTAAAAAATTCTTCAGAAGGTTGCCATTCTACAACAGTACCATTTTGAAAATTAGAGCTTTTTAATGAACTACGTTTATCAAAAACGCCCTCTTTGAACATAATATCTTCTGAATCACCGTCTCTATAAGTACATACTCGTAAAGTATGAGATAAAAAAGTGGTAATTTTACTACCAATACCGAAAGAACCAAGAGAAGTTCCTTCATATGTTCCATCTTCACGATATTTTCCTGAAGTATTTAAAACACTAAATGCTGCTTCAAGAATTGTTTTCCCATCTTCTCTAAAAGAATTAGGGATAAAACCCTGCCCATAATCTCGAACTTTAACTTTATCCTTATCAATGAATATTTCAATTTTATTGCCATGACCCAATCTAAATTCATCAATAGAATTAGATAAGATTTCAACCAAAAGTTGAGTAGAATATGTAGTATCACCTGCATATACACCAGGACGAAGTCTAGTAAACTCTAATGGTGAAAGAGATTCAATACTAGCTTCATTATATAAAGTTTTATCTATTTTCTTTTTTACCATTATCTTAATACTCCCCAAGAACAACCCATTGGCTGCGTATCAAAACCGCATTTTCGCAATTGACTAGCAATCCATTCAGCCACTTCTTCATCAGTTTTTCCTTGGAACCATTCACTGTTATGAATTGTTAAACCAATTTGAAACATAATATCTATTAATTCTTGTTCATTACTTTTTATATACTTTTTCATATATAATTATTATATCATATTTAATTAAAAAAGTCAAGATTTTATTCTTGACGTAAGTATTCTATCATTTTTTGTAATATTTCTATAGCTTCATCTTTTTCTACTTCTTCCAGAGAGCAATCAGTTGAAAGACATATACATGTTCTATTTGGAAACATCTCTTGTAAAGTTTGAAAGGACTTATAAGTATCTTCAATTATCATATTTTGAGTATCAACATATAGTATTAAAACTTTATCGTCCATAGTTTTGTAATACCTCTTCTGGTGTAATTGCACCAGTAGCGAGTTTATCTGCTAATTCATTACCTGCAAAACCATTATGACCTTTAATATGGTCTATTGTAATATTATAATCGCCGCTTTCTAATAAAACTACGCCTTCTTTAATTATGTCCAAATTTTCAATGATTTGACCATTAGAACGAGTCCAGTTATTTTTTCTCCAATTCGGACCCCAAAGGGTAAAACAATTAATGGCATATATTGAATCGCTATAAACTTGCGGGCATCCCCAGCTGTCAACAGTACCGTATTTACGGATAACGTTCAATAATGCCATTAACTCCATTCTATTATTAGTAGTATTTTTAACTTGTTCAGAGTAAGCATCTACTATATAACCATCATCATATACAACATAACCAAAACCACCTTCATTATCTGCTCCTTTTTGGTTTTTTATTCTTGTACTTCCATCTGTATATATAGTAAGCATTTTTAACTCCTTTTAAGTTTTGGTTTTTTGATTTATTTTTTTTCGATTTTTCCCTATTTTAATTATAGCAAAAATTTTCTTTTTCGTCAAGAAGTTTTTTTATCTCTTGCCGCACTCAATCAATAGAGTATCCGAACTTTTGAAACCAATAATTTGTATCAGGAGCATTAGATATTTCTGAAAAATCATGAATATATGTTTCATCTCATTCAAAAACTTTGCAGATTTGATAGCATGTATCTATAACCTCTGCAAGACAGCGTTGTAAATATAGTTTATCCTTTAAGTTATCTTCACAAATACAAATATGAATATAATTATCATTTCAGGTTTTTATATTCATAGGATGTGTTAATACGGTAATAGGCATGTGTGTATCTGAACGCTTCCCTATCCAGTAGTGAAAGTTATGCGTGCGGTGAGTGTGATTATAATCATTATATTGCTTATTTTCACCAATCATTTTCTGCATTAATTCATAGTCTGCGCTACCTTTACTTGGCTGGACGTATCGCCGCAAATACGAGTTAGGTATTCCAGAACTATGAATTACAATGCCTTCTGGTTCCATCGGTCTGCTTAACACAAAAGCGGTGCTATTTTTCATTCAGCATATAAAGTTAAACATCTTTTCTTTCTTTTAACCTCTGATAAGCATCTCTTTTTTTTCTTAACCTTTGATGAAGCTGGTCTTTATCATTAATATATTCATATAAATCTAACTTCAAAACTGCTAACTGATGTATTGCAATTTCTAAGTCTGCTTCAATTAATTTAATTTGCCTATGAAGCATTTTGTTTTCGTAACTTTTTGGGTTAAATTGTTTACTCTGGTTCATTGAGTAATATAATTGTTTAAGAGCAGAAAGTTTAATTTTTAAATCATTGCGATATGTTTTCGCGGCTTCGATTTGAGCGCGCATTTCCGCAATAGTAGAACCCATTAAAATGCTTTCAAAATCTTTATCTTCATCTGCGCAATGTGCTTCACCAATAAATTTTCTACCTAAATTATCTTCAGTTTCGCATCGTGCATATCCATCTTTATAAGTAAAAATAGGACTTTTCATAAAACATTATCTCCTTTATAAAATTATAACAAAAAATACAGAAATAATCAAATATAAAAAAAATAGGTGGATTTATTCCACCTATTTCTTCTTAGTAGCGGGGATAAGAGCGACGCCATTTTTATCCCCATAATCCTGCATTATTGCCAGGAGTTCAGTATGAACTGCGTCAAGGTCTCTCCTTAACTGATAATTCTCTTTTTCAAGCTTTGAATTGGTGTGAATTACCAGAAAACAGACTACCGCAAACATAAGCATTAAAACCGCTGAAAAAATTACAGAACAGTAAATTACACACATTTTACAACACCTCCAATTTATTTAATTACTTCAATTTCTACATTTAAAGAAAGAAAATCGTTTACACTTGGACGCTTATATGATGCCAGCATATTTTTCATTCCTGCTTCTGGAACTCTTTCAAAGTCAGACCGAAGAGCATTTCGTTTTAAGCATTCATCTGCTGGAGTTTCAAGACAAACAAAGACAATTTTTTCAAAAGCATGACAATCAATGTTGTAAAGTAATTTCCAGCGAGATTTGTTGTTTAAATGAGTAGCGTCTACCCATATGGTATTGTATTTATGAATGCCATCATTAATTTGCTTACAAAACTCTTTAAACACTTCGGGTTCTTTTGAGAAATAAGGAATGCCAGGAGTAAGCATTGAGCGTCTAATTTTGTCTCTTGAAATTATCAAGTCTTCTGGCTTTGCATGAGTTTTAATATAGTGCGTTTTTCCCGATGCCGGGGCTCCGCACATCACTTTTAACACTGTCATAGTCAAAATCTCCATTTTCAAACTTTCGCTTAAATTTTTCAACATCGGCTTGATTATAACATTCGTAATGATTCACTTCTTCTTGACAATAAATACAGTAGAGTTTCTTTAAATGTCCCTTACCTCTTTGTGCGGCAGGATTTCGCCATACCGGCAACCCCCTATTTCCGCATTTCGTACAATAAAACTGATGGTTTTCAAACCTTGTCATTCAATAAAATCACCTCTTACTTTCTAATAATCTCATTTTTTATTTTCCTTTCCTTTATATAATTATTATATCATATATTTTATAAAAAATAAAAAGGGAGATTTTCATCTCCCTTAATAGTCTGCAATATGCTCGCGGATTTGATTTGCGCGAATTGGATTTCGCAGTTTTCGCATTGCGATACTTTCAATCTGGCGAGCGCGTTCTCTGGTGACGCCAAGAGCTTTGCCAATATCTTCAAGTGTATGTCCGACACCATCCTCAAGACCAAAGCGCATTTTAATAACCAGCTGTTCTCTTTCAGAAAGAGTGCCAAGAACTTCATAGATGGCTTCTTTCGTAGCCAGTTTACGCATGGCTTCTTCAGGTGTTTCCTGATTTTCATCTGGAATGATATCAGACATATCTGCTTCATCATCATCAGTTAAAGGCTTGTCAATAGAAAGCGGGTTTCTTGCGGCCTCTATATACATGCGGACTTTATCTCCGGTAAGGCCAATCGCCGCACCTACTTCATCGTCTGTTGGTTCATGACCGAGAGACTGAAACAATTCACTTTTTGCTTTCTTAATTTTAGATAGGGCTTCTACAACATGAACTGGTGTGCGGATAGTGCGGCTCTGGTCAGCGATAGCACGACTAATCGCCTGCCGCACCCAGTATGTTGCATATGTAGAGAATTTAAATCCCTTTGTGTAATCATATTTATCAGCAGCCTTATACAGTCCCATATTGCCCTCCTGGACCAAATCCAAAAAGGACAGAGAAGACTTGCCGATATATTTGCGAGCAATGGAAGCCACTAGTCGCAGGTTAGATTCAACGAGTTTGTTTTTCGCAACTACGTCTCCATCAGCAACTCTTTTAGCAAGATAGAGCTCCTGCTCGGGACTAAGTAACGGGATAGTATGGATTTGACGCATATAAATCTTTGCAGAGTCACTGACCGATTTAAATTTTAAATCATCGCCACTCTCTTCATCAAAATCGGGCAGTAAAATCTTAATGCCCTTTTCATAGAAATAATTATAGGCTTTTTCTAAATCATCATCATTTTCAAATGCATCCAAAATAACTGAATCTTCAAGGCAATTGTCTTTAACTTGTTTTTCAATTTCAGCAATCTTTTTTTCAAAATCCATACAAAAACACCTCCACACTTTTTTATTTTTTCTTTTTCTTTATATAATAATTATATCATATTTTTATATAAAGTCAAGCAAAATGCTAAATATTCAGAATAGGAGTATCCAAAAGGCAAAGCGCCATGAAATAACATAGTTCCATTTACCGCAGACACATCACGATTATCATGATAATGACCCCAATACCATCTCTTCCATTCAGTAGTAATTGCAACAGTATCTAAAAACTTTTCCATTGAATTATCTACTTCATCTTGATTTACTGTACTTAAAAATAAATCTGAGATATATGACTGCCAAGAGAATGGGCAAGTATGAGATAAAATGTAATCGTAATCTCTTTTTAGCGAAGCCAAAATCTGAAGTTGTTCCGCAGAAGACATTTGTTCTTCAGGAAACCAAGACCAGCCATTCTGAAGTCTAAACCACTTATCAACAGAGTATGCTCCTGGAAGAACCAAAACAGATTGGCAATTAATTTCATATTCACCGCCTTCATCAAGAGCATATAAGATATTAGGATGTTTATTTTCTACCCAAACAGTGTTGTTAAAGAAAACTTCTTTATGCCATTCTTTTGGATAAGCTTTAGCCAGAAGAGAAGGACGTTCTTCATGATTGCCACGAATAACGAAATACTTAAAAGGATATTTTTCTATTTTAGTTTTAAAGATTTCATCTCTCTTGTTTAGAAAGTAATTAGCCCCAAAGTCGCCAAGAACGATTAAAACATTGTCTTCACGATATGGCCAAAGTTCATCTTTATGCTGGGCATAAAACTTTTCAATAGGAGAAAGTTCTCCATGAATATCGCCAATTAACCATGCGTTTTTCATGTTAAACTCATCTTTCATATTAAATCACTCCTTTCTTGGCTAACTCTTTGATTAAAGCGGTATTAACAAATTCTTCACAACAATCATCTAAAAGGGTACCTACATTAGAATCTGTCAATTCAACATTAGTTTGTTTTGCGAATGTATCTGCAATAAGTTTGATAGCATTAGCACTGTTATCTGCTATATATTGTAAAGCACTTTGACCTAATTCATTATTGCGGATTTGCATAATGTAATCATGGTCTTGCTCTATTGGATGGATACATTCTAGATAAGGTGCACCATCAATATACTTTTTTAAATAGTATTCTAAACGTACAAGATTTGCTACTTGTTTAGTGCGGATAAAGCCTTCTTGGTTATATAATCTTTCATATGCATTTAAGGCAATACCTTTGGTTGTGCGAACGGCGGTTCGTTTATCATATTTAGCAATCTGCTCTTTTGCCGTTTCTAACTCACCCCAAATATCTTCAAATAATGGGTTGATAATTTTATAATCTGTAAATAAGATTTCCAGCATATTAAGATTTTGCTTTTTAAATTCTGCAATTGCACAACGAATATCCTTAACTGCAATCTGTTCGCCAGAATCATCAGGCATTTTAAGGGTGCAGTTTTCGCCTCGTTTATTTGCATATATATCATCTAAGGTTGGTGTAATTAAAAGTTTTGTATCAACATCTGAAGTTTCTAGTGCTGTGCCGTAATTCTGGCTACCAGCCAAAAACAGACCGATAATGCGGTCTTCGTCAAACTTTGTCTTTGCGTATTCATAATGAGCGTTTAGGCGTTCTACCACGGACATCTTGGGTCATCTCCTCCCGCAAAATTAATTTCAGCATTTTTAATTGCCTTTGCATAGGCATCGTCTGAATATATAATATCATTCCTATAATGAATATAAGAACTATTTGGATTTTTATACAATAACATAGCGGATTTAGCATAATCATATGGGATATTGTCCTCTTTCAATCCGCCAAATTGAAGTAAATAATAAAGAAGTGTTATTGTATAACATTTAGAAGCATCTAAATCAGTTCCATTAGAAGCCAATAAAGCAATCTCTTTAATGTCCTTATATTCATCCAAAGTCAATGCTCTTGGATGTTTCATTTTTCACACACTCCTTCCTTTTACTAATAAATTATAACATATTTTTTATATAAAATAAAAAATCCCCGTATGAAACGGGGATTCTTTATTATTCTGCTTCTGGTTCAGCTGGGACCTCTTCTGTTGGCATATTAACAAATTTTTTAATTGTGTCAATTTGCGTTTGAAGGTTTTCAAAGGTCATGCTGAAATTCTGCTCTTTTAGAGCATTTAAATCTTGCTCAACAAAACTTATTCTATCAGTTAAGTTTTGTGTTTCATCAGTTTTGATATTGATGTTTGATTCAATTGTTTCAATTTGTGCAGTAGCACTATTTAATCTATTTTCAAAATTGCTTAATTGTGGTTCGAAGACATTTAATCTTACATTAAAATCATCAACATCTTTCTGTAGATTTTTTACCATTTCGCCAACAGAGCTTACGTCAATCATAACATAAATTTGTTTGCCGCTATCGTATTTCTTTTCAAGATGTACGATTTTTGTATATCCGCTAAGATTAGCTATGGTTTCTTCTCCATTAACAATAGAAATGCCATCGTTATTAATTACATCAGTTTCAAGCATATCCATATCATAGTTTTCTTCTTCACAGTTGATAAACAGATGTAATCTACCGCTAGTTTCTGTATAATAATTATTTAAAAGATAGTTATTGTCATTAATAACCGCTATCATCATAAATCTTTATCTCCTTTATAATCATTATTATTTTAACATAATTTTTATGTTAAGACAAATTTATTAGCTTTCTTCATCTGGTAATTCAGGAATTTCGCCAACTACTTTTTTGTCAAGAATAAAGCCATCAGCAGTCATTAAAATAACTGCTTGCATATCTCTATTTGCGGCAGTTGAGCAAATTTCACTTCAAGCTGTAGCAAAAGCAGCTGTTGCCGCAAGCAATGCCGCATCAATATTATCTCCGTAAGCCGTAGCGTGAGAATCGAATACTTTTGGATATCCAGAAGCCATCGGAACATATCCACCAACGCTAGAACCTAAAGCCTTTTTATGAACTTCAAAAATTTGTCTTTTCATTATCTATTTCCTCCTTATGAAAGTAATGAAACTATTTCAGCCATTACAGTAGTTGCTTCAACATTTGTACCTGGGGTAATTGTTCCATTTGCAGCGATTGCCGTAGTTACTTTATATAAAACTCCGCCAAATATAAAATAATCACCAACTTCATAATTTTTAGTTGCTTTATTGTTTTCCTGTAATGGAGCAATTAGACTACCGAGTAATCTTTGAGTAAATAAAGTGGTAGCAATTCTATCTGAAGCTGCTGCTATTCCAATAGTTGGTGCTGTTGCATTACCAGTGAATGCCGGAGCAACAAGATTTGCTTTATCGTCAATTGATTCAGCCGCACGATTTCATCCTTGAACATCACTTTCAAGGATATCGGTTTCTCCTATCGTGGCTCCATTTGAAATAGTTATATGACTTACCCCAAATGTTTCAGCATAATAAGAGAAACTAACAATAACACCAGTGTCTGTTTTTAAATAGTTCGCATGAAAAAACATTGGAATTGTTTGTGGCGTAATATCATATTCGACAATATCTTCATCTGCTAATTTGTAGATAACTTCAGCACCAATAGAAGGAGTTTTTCCTTCTTCGTAAGTGTCTCTATCAGAGTATCAATTAGTAGATGGTAATGTTTCTCCATTATAAGAAGCAATATGTCCAGTAGTGGCATATAATTTTCCAGCTATTGGTCTATATCTGAAACCGTATAAATCACCTGCGGTCGCAGGTACCGTTACAGTATAAGTAGTGGCATTTGTGTATGTATCATCTGAAGATAATTGAAATGAAGCACTGGAAATTGGACTAAATGGTGTAATATAATATGGTCAGTATTTATCTGGAGCACCGACACTAATCATTACATTAGTATCTTCAACACCTCAAGATACTCTTATATATGCTCCATTCGAAGGAACAGTGCCATTAGTACTTCAAGCTTGTCCAACTTTTAAATTACTAGCAAAATTAAGTTGTTTAATTCAGCGCTGGTTTGCGTCATATACATGAAGACGTCGGTTAATACTTCCTGAATTAGTTGGCCCAATAATACCAGTATAATATATATCATCTCCTGGTGATACTGGAATAAAATCTCCAACATGGTCATTCGTATTAGAAGCAAGATTACCATTACCACCAATATAAAAACCAGGAGTAAAATTATCAACATTTAATAAGTTACTGGTGCGGATTTGTTGTGAAATATGCGGTGATTCAATAATTTCTAAATCAACCATATTTTCTTGTTTTGCATTTATTACATGCGTTTCTGAAGCATATATATCAGAAATTGTTGCACTTATATTTGGATTCATGTTATCCAATATTTGCTTGTCAGTTGCGGACATAAGTCCATTTGTAGTTGAGGTGGCAAGAGGAATTGCTGAAATCGCATCTTCACTAATAGCTTCAATTGCCTCACGGGCCTGAGCATCTTTAAAATTATAAGTTACTCCATTTAATTTTACTTTTGATAAATCTGCCATTTTTTTATCTTTCCTTTCTATTCTTCATAAACATAAAGTAACCTATGATCAAATCCCTGGAAAACACCATTAGCACCCGATGATGGTGATGTTATTGTTAACGTACCATTATTATAGGTAAAAGTACAGTTTTCATATTTATATATTAATAAACTACCACTGCTTCTATATGAAGTTAAATTATGAACTTTATTTCCATCATATACTACATTATATATAGTGCGAGCAGATTGGAATGATCCTTGATCTTCTAACGTGCAAGAAAAGGCTAATGGTTGTGCTTTTAATCCAGTGAATGTAATTGTTTGTCCCCTTTCTGAAGGAGCAGCCACAATACTTTCAATTTTAACACCAAAAGTTCCAGTGGTTCCAAAAATATTAATTCCATGTTTAATATTATTTGCAGTTAAATTAGAATCTGAAACATTAATAGTTACATCATCTTCCATATATTTACCAGATGTTTTTAATGTTTTTTCTCCCAGATTAAAAGATGAAATTTGGTTATTTTTATAGTTTATTGTAGTTCCCATATGCTACCCTCCTATACAACTGTTCCGTCATAAATAGGAAGTGTAGATAAAGTTAGATAACCAGCATCATTTGTAAATGAAGAAACTGTGGTTGGTTTATTAAGAATTACACCCATTCCAGTAGTTGCATTCCAGTTAGATTGAACTTGAGCGGCTGGGATAACTGTTGTATCTGGCAAGGCTCCTACTTCTGCTGCAGTATAGCTGGGTTTTGTTGGTTCCTTGGCCCAGGCAGCAATATCTGTAGTTTTAAGGTAATTTGTTAAATCAATACTTCCCGCATTAATACTACCAAGTTTTTCTCAATTATTATTTACATATAAGTATTCATCATAAATATTTTGGCCTGTACCATTATTTGGAATTAAATAAAAAGTATGGAGGTCAATATTTGATACTGGTAAACTATTAACTATTTCTATGCTAAAAGGATTGATGTTAGCAATTGCACTGCGTGCTCATCCATCCTTAAAATTATAAGTTATTCCATTCAGTTTAATTTTCGAAAGGTCAGCCATAATTAAAAATCTCCTTTCGTATTAATAATCAAAGTATCTTCTTCAATATCGTATTTGTTATTACTAACAAATGGAAGGTCATTTACTTTGGTTTTACCATCACCAATTTTAATACTATTAAAATCAGTATAAATAATAACTTCATGTTCTTTTGGAATAAAGTTCTTGGCTTTATCCCAATTTACTGAAGTATCTTTTTTTATTAAAGTCTGTTCTTTAATCATGTTTTCTCCATAAAAAAAACTGGGTAGAGGATATAATATCCCCTACCCAGGAAAAATTATATCCTCTATCTTTTCAAGAGTTTTATAATTTATTTTTTAATTNATAAATTTCTATCGTTTCAAGAAATTTTAGTTTTTAATTAAGCATTAGTTGTTGTGAAGGCAACAGCAGGATTCTTTTCAGAAGTCTGTAGTGTTGGTGTAATTTCTTCAGAAGCAACTGTAACTGCACCATCTGTACCAGCAGCGTTGATTGTTGTAGCAACTGTAGGAGTAACATTCTTTTCGGTGCCTTCAAATGAAGCTGTAAATGTAGGCTGAGTCATTGTGGCATCAGCAGTAGTATAAGTTGGTGTTGCATTAAGCATAACACCCGTTCCAACAAAAGAAGCATCTGCGCTAGCGCTTGTAATTCCACCAACAACAGATTCAGTTCCAAATGTTGGTAAAGAACCTGTTAATGTTGGAGCTGTATATGTAACTGCACCAGCAGCTGTAACAGCATCTGCAGTTGCAGCATTTGCAAGTACAAGCATTTCAGCGTCTTCTGTATCAATAGTAGCAACAACACCCGCAGTAGCGAAGGAACTTGTTGTATCTGTGTCTTTAGTAACACTACCTCCGCTTAATTGATAAGCTTGACCTGCATCTGTTACTTTAGCAACAGAAACATTACTTGGAGTTACTGTAATATTTGTGACAGTAACTTCTCCAGAAGGTGTATATGTAGCAGATTGCTCTGCTCCAGGGGCAGCCGCCGCAATAGTAACACCAGTTGTTTTATCGTATGAAGCAGCTGCAGCAGTACCAGCAGTAATTTCAACTGAGCCAGCAGGTGTAACATTTAATGCAGCAAATGTTTCAGGAACTGAAACTGGAGTTGAAGAAACGTTATATGTTCCTGCTTTGCCTGTAGAGAAGCTATTAATACCATCAGCGGTTGTGATAGCAACAGTGCCAGCATCTTTATAGGCAAGAGCATGTAATTCAAGAGCCTGTTGTAATTCAGCTTTTGTGATATTGTCTTTCATATCAATACCAGCAATTTCAAATGTCTTAACAACATAAGCTGATTCAGAACCAACTTCTCTCCAAGCATGACCATCATATAACCATTCAGAGCCATCGCTTTCAACAACGAAGTCACCGATTGCCGGTGTTTCTACTGCTGTATGATCGGTAGCGGCAATTAAGTTAAGAGCTTTTCCAACTTCTGTGATTTGCTGAACTACGAAATCATTAATCATGCCAGCATCTGGAATTCCTGTTCCTCCACTTTCAATCTTTGTGGCTTTATTTTCAGTTACGATATTACCAAATGTGTCTAAAATAGCACGAACATCAGCATCTTTTAAATAATAAGTAGTTGCGCCTAACTTAATTTTAGAAAGAGCTGGAGTATGTGTATAAGTTTGAGCCATAATTTTATTTCTCCTCCTTAATTAAAAATAGTTAATAATTCTTCTTCGGCATCAATATCAGCCTTGAATCTTAATCCAAGTTCATCAGTAATGCTTTTTTGTGTCATTGTTCCATCGGTATTTTGACCGGTAGTGCTATATAGTTTCATAACACCGGCAACATCCGCACTGGCTGTAGTTAAATTGGCTTCTGCTGGAATATAATTAACTCCATCAAAATAATAAATTTTACTATGCGGGATATCAATATAAATCTTATTTACCATATCCATCATAGGGGTTTGTTTTATAGGGTCGCTATAAAAATGTCCATTATCATAATAGCCTTGTAAAACAGCATTACGAAGGTCTGCATCTGTAAATTGAAGTTCAGCATATGTATTATATCCATTACCAACCTTCGCACGGAGACCATCTCGAGCGGTATCAACCAGCACTACTTCACCATTAGCTGGAACAAATTTATCTTTGATTGCTTCATAATTATAATCGTTATCTCTACGAAGACGAATTGTAGCTTCGACTATTCTCTTCATTATTCGCCCTCCTTGATAGCATCAGAAGCAGAACCACCATAGATGACATATTCAGCGGTTTCGATTTCATCAACACGATTTTCTAATGAAGCAACATTTTCTTTTGAAGCTTTTTTCTTTAGTTCATCTAAAATCTTAGACCATAAATAACCGACACCAATTTGGTCTAAAAACTTCTTTTGTGTTGTCATCTTGATGCCCTCCTTTGTCTTTTTCTATCATTGTATATAAAAATAAAAAAGGACAACTTGATTGAAGTTGTCCAAGGATTGTTAATTAACTGCGGCGTACCGTGGAGAGTCAAGCTTTGCCATCATCAAGTCATAACCAGTTTTGCCAGTAGCAATTAACTGATAGATTGATGGACTCATGCCTGAAACGAATGAAGCACCTGGCGCAATCATCGGAATATTGTTCTGTCTAGCATCAACATTCCAGAAGATTAGATTAGGAATTGCATATCCATGGCGTGCCCACTGCTCTGCAATCTTTTCAAGCTCTGTATTAACAGTTGCTTTTGTGAAAGCAGGGAACTCTGTTCTTGGGCGTGAATACCAACCATAACCCGGCTGGGCGCAGTTATCAAATTCCATATCACTAATGATAATGATATTTTCTGGGATATCTGCCTGTGCACAACCATTCTTGATAGCAGTGTTAAGGATAAGGTCGAAAACACCCTTAATATTGGTATTTTCACAGATATTTTTAGAGTAAATTCTCTCAACCTTATCAACAAAGTCAACACCTTCAACCTCAATTAACTGTGGGTCATGAGAGAAAGTGATGAAGTGATTGTGGTAAGGACCCTTTGCCTTTTCCGCACAGCACATGCCAAGAGAAATCGCAATGTTCATAGGTGCGTCTTTTGCGCCATAACGAAGCATTGAAGCGGAGGTATCAACAACCGCAATACCATTAAAGGTAAATTCATCAAGAGTTTTGAGATAATTATCCCAATACTTGTTGACCGCAGTGCGAGAAAGAGTATCAGACTTATTATAATATGAATACTTGGTGATATTAATTGCTTCACCAACAATTTCATATGGATAAAGGTCTTTTGCGTTGACGCTCTTGGTCTCATCTTGAATAAATTCCTTATAAGACTGGACATTCTTATCTTGCATCATGCGTTCAACATCATGACGAGCAAATGCATTCTTGTAGATAAAACCGGCCTTAGAAGGAATTTTATCAAATTCGATTTCGCTCCAGCGACCAGCAGACATAAGTCTTTCAAGAACGTTAATACGCTCACGAAGAATAGATAATGTCTTACGATACTGACGTGGAGTCATATGCATCTGAAGTCTTGTGTATTTACCCAGACGCTTACTTTCCTTTGATGAAGTATTTTCTGACTTCATCCACTTTGCTAAAAGTGAAGGAGTTTTAGACTGAGTGTCAAGAACAAGCTGATGCTTCATAAACTTCCACATATCGCCTTCAACATGAGTTCCAACGAGTGCGTAAAGGTCATCCCAACGCCCATATTCAGGAATGTTCTTGATATTTCTGCGCATTGCTTCTGGATCATGTTCAGCTAGGTCGGTTAAGCAAAGGCGGAAGAAGCGTCTTTCTCCCTGACCGCCACGAATATCGCGGATATAGAAAAGACACTTTAAAGCATAAGTAGGATTTTCTACATAAGCTTTACGGAACATCAAAATAACGTCTTCGTCAGAACGATTGCGCATTGCCGCACCCATAGCAAACATATCTAAAAGATTACTCTTAGTTGTCTTATGGGTGATGCCACCATTTTCAGTATAAGTGAAATTGGTTTCATCTTTAAGAGCATTTAAAAATGTAGTCATTTCCTTTTTCTCCTTTCAAGACCCTAAAGTTTCTTTTATTACGAACAGGTAATTAGTAAACTGAAATTTGCTGTTAGGGTCTTTATTTATTACATTATTATTATATAATAAATTTTATTTAATTTCAAATATTTGCTCAAAATTTTCCCATATGCGATTTTTTGGCGGCAACGATCGTCCACGCTGGCTACCAAAAAAAATAATC
>OCVV011336923.1_pt1 | contig 68727 bp, 48 predicted proteins | sample 1539721 | NCBI WGS metagenome assembly OCVV01 (sample SAMN02144230, study PRJEB22623) | gut metagenome | biome: sheep rumen | host: Ovis aries | place: New Zealand
GTGTCAGGTCAGGAGTTGTTTCCATACTTTCAATCATGTGCGGATTCACCCAATATTTTTTCCCATCTAACCGCATTACATCAATCATATGTTTTAATACTTATTATAATTATAATCTTTTTTTGTCAGATTTCAATTATTATTTTTATTATATGGCAAAATTTAATCATTTTTTTGCACCTTTTTTGTTGATTTTTATAATTTTTTATTATAACAAAAAGTTTTCTTTTCAAAAAAGCTTGTCTTACGCTATATTATTAATAGGAAAGAAAAATGAACAGTACACCTTACATTTATATAATCGAAGACGAAGAATCAATTTCTAAGCTCATCTCCCTTTATCTCACAAAAGAAAAAATGGATTCAAAGGCTTTTTTTAATGCAGAAGATGCACTTAAGGAGCTAAAAGACGGAAAACAGCCTAACCTTATAATTCTTGATTTGAACCTTCCTGGAATGAGTGGATTTGATTTTCTTGAAGAACTCAAAACAATATACAATAAAGAAATTCCTTCCGTAATGATTCTTTCTGCACGTGATTCTGATGAAGATATTATAAAAGGACTTGGTTATGGTGCTGATGAATTTGTAACAAAGCCATTTTCACCAGGTGTACTCATGGCCCGCATAAAAGCTAATCTTCGCCGACAGAGTTTTGCTCTTGAAAAAATGGAAGATTACATTCAGTTTGGAAACTTTACCCTCCTTTTAGGCAGCTGCGTACTTAAAAAGAATGGTCAGAAAGTTTCTCTTTCTTCGAAAGAATATGAAGTCCTTGAATTCCTTGTAAAAAATGCCGGGCAAGTTATATCTCCAGAAAGAATTTATCAGAATGTATGGAAAGTAGAATACGGCGATATTACAGCAGTTGCAGTTTACATTCAGCGTTTACGAAAAAAAATCGAAGAAAATCCTTCTGATTGCAAATATATAAAGACAGATTTTGGAAAAGGCTATATATTTTCAGATGATGCGGTAACGCATAAAATCTAATATGAAAATAAAACGCCAGTTTACACTTCTTTCATTTTTCATCATCTCAATACCAGTTCTCTGTTCTATTTTTGTTATTATTCATACATATATCCATTCCCCTAGCAGATACCTCATAACAGGTTTTTCAAAAATTGAAAGAATGGATATTCCTATGCTTTCAGAGAAAGACATCATTACTCTTGAACGTTCATTAAAAATGCTGCCGGAAGACGTAGAAGCTGTTTTATGCCGTACAAGTGACAGAAAAATTCTATATTCAACTATACCAGATATAAAAGTCGGCTCTCACATGGAAAGAAATGAAATCTGGAATTATGCAACTGAAACATCTGACAAATATTTTTATCAGTTTTCCAGACTTCAACCTTTAGATACAGGACTTATTCTTGTAACACGGCTTTCAAGACAAAAAATTAATTCAACCGCAAAAACAAATCTTTATCTTAGAATATTACTTTTGATTATAACAATTGCAGTTATAAGTCTTATTCTTATTACGGCAATTTCAAAATCTATTTTCAATGGATTCAATAATATTCAAACTTCAAGCTCTCAGCTTGCCGAAGGTAAACTAGACTCACCAATTTCATATAACGAAGATACTCATAAACAGAATGAATTTATCTGTATTTTAAAAAGTCTGGAAAAAATGCGCTGCGAACTCGTAGAAATACAGGAACGCAAAAATCGTTTTATCATGGGAATCAGTCATGATCTTAGAACACCAGTTGCAGTAATAAAGGGATATTCAGAAGCAATTCAGGATGATGTCATTACAGACAAGGAAGAAATTAAAAAATCAATTGAACTGATAGAACAAAAAGCTACACAACTTGAAGGAATGATTGATACGCTTATTAACTTTATGAAGTTAAATATCAAGGAGATTAAGGAAAATCTTGTAAAAGATTCCATAACTAAAATTATTAATGATTTTGGTAAATATGCACAGGTTACCGGTGCACTCTTTAAGCGCAATGTAACAGTTAACATCTCTCTGAATGAAGACATTCAGGTTCCGCTTAATATTCAGCTTGTACAACGCTCATTTGAAAACATCTTCAGTAATGCAATCAGGTACACAAGGGAAAATGATGCTATTGATATTTCTGCTTATACAAGAAAAACAAACGGAAAACATATTTTATTCCTTAAAATAAAAGATTCCGGCTGTGGAATTGATAAAAAAGATTTAGATTATATTTTTGATCTCTTTTATAGAGGAACCGCTTCTCGCCAGGAAGAAGGCATGGGCATTGGACTTGCGGTAGTAAAAAATATTATGGACACACACGGCTGGGAAATTGCAGTTGAATCTCAAAAAGGACATGGAACCTGTTTTACAATTAAAATACCTTACATGCCGGTTTCAGCATAACTCTTCAAGAAATCTGTTCAGGAAAAGCATACCTTCTCTATTAAGTCGATACAGCACGTCACCGGCTTTATTTGATACAGCATTTTTTACACAAAGACCCTTTTCTTCCCATTCAGAAAAAACTCGTATAAAATTCTCCGGTAATGGATTTTTAAAAACTTTTTCATATTCTGATATATAAAAACCACGAAGTTTTCGTAAGCTCATCATAAAAAATTCAAATTCAGAAGTTTCTAAATCTATTTTTTCTTCATTTTGAATCAGCTGAAAATCTTGATTCTGAATCTTAGCGAATCCTTTACTTCCCCAAAAATCAATATATGATTCTATATTTTGTGAATTAGTCCAGCGAAAACCTTCACCGTTTTTAGCATAAACAGTTCCTGTTGCACCGCTGCCACATCCGAGATAATCTGCATGTGTCCAGTAAGCAAGATTATGCAAGCATTCTTTTCCAGGACGACTAAAATTAGAAACTTCATACCATCCATAACCGTGAGATTCCAGAAAATCCCGTCCGGATAGCCATAGCCTGTCAGCCTTATCAAAATCATATTTTAAACTACCAGAATCAAGCATTTTTCCAAAGGGGGTTTCATCCTCTATAGTAAGAGAATATAGAGAAATATGAGAAGGGTTTATTTCACAAACTTCATTTAACGAAGCAATCAAAGTTTTTTCATCATCTCCAGGAAGTCCAGAAATCAAATCAACAGAAATATCGCCGTTCCAGTTCTGATTCAGTAAATTTAGTGCATTTCTGTTAATAAAAGCATTGGCACGGCGGCAAGCTTTCTTAAGAGCAGAATCATTCATACTCTGAATTCCACAGGAAATACGATTTACACCACATGCCGAAAGAGAATCAAGCAAATCCTTTGTAACATCATCTGGATTCACTTCGACAGTTATTTCACATTGCGCAGCAAGTTTTGTGGCACATTTTATTGTATTAAAAATTTGATTAAATTGATTTTTTGAAAGAAGACTCGGTGTTCCGCCACCTACATAGATTGTATTTAACTGAGTAATTTGATATTGCTTAATTCGAAATTCTATTTCATTACAGAGCGAAGAAACATAATTATCCGGTATAAAAAATCCATTTTCTGAAGTCTTTTTACTCACCTGTGGCTTACTGAAAAAATCACAATAAGCACATTTTGAAATGCAAAAAGGAATATGAATATAAAGAGAAGACTGCCCGCTCATCTGCCTTATACTTTACAAAAGTTTAAAATTACGAAATGGAAAATAACACATTAAAACTTTTGCCGCAATTTCGTCTTTTTTTACAGCACCCCAAAGTCTTGAATCATCAGAAGATTTTCTGTTATCTGCAAGAACAAAATACTCATTATACCCCAGAGTAATTTCATCAAAGGAACCTTTTACACCAATTTCAGTATCCCAGTCTGCAGGAGGAACATAAAAAGTTACATTATAAGGCTCTTCTACAATTTCAAACTCTGTAAGAAAATGTCGTTCACCAGCCGGTTTTATATATAAAACATAATCTCTCATATAAATTGTATCACCTGGCATACCAACAACACGTCTTACATGAGACTTAGACGAAGGAAGATCATTATGTTCAAACAAAGAAATCTGCTGGGCAGTAAAAAAACGAACAAGGCGATTTACCTGGGAAATAAAAAAGTTCTTTTTTGGTGAAAATCTTGACTCAAGTAAAACAACATCACCGCGTTCAAAATTTCCAGCTACAGGTGAAACCATTACAACAGATTTTTCTGGAATATCAGGAATCATAGAAACTGAATTCTGACGAACAGGATATATAAGATATGAAATTACAACATTTATAAAGATATAAAGGCAGATAAAAAATAAAATTACAAAGCCGATTCTTCTGCGGCGTTCCTTTTTCATCTGATAAGAAAAGATTTCACCATTATGTTTCAAAATTCCACCCCATTTTGCATTTATTATAAATTATCAAAAAAAATAATTTCATACAAGTTGTAAATAAGCCGTAAAAAATCTGAATTGCTCCCGCTGCGGTCAATCAGCAAACCGCTGGCGTACCGTTTTTGGGTAAGAAAAAAGCAATTTTCACAAGTGAAAACTGCTTTTTTCTTTTTATGCAAGTCTGCAAAGACGTTACGATGCGGTTCGCTGCTTGCCGCCGCTCCGCAATTCAGATTTTTTATAACATTTTTTCAATTTATAAAAATATGTAACCATTACAACGTATATTTTTTTTGATAGTTGAAAGGCATAAAACTATACTTTATAATGTAATATTATGTCCGACAGAAAGATTATTGCAGAAAACAGAAAGGCCAGATTTGACTATTTTATTGAAGATACCTATGAATGCGGTATTGTCCTTCAGGGTACGGAAGTTAAATCTGTAAAGAATGGTAATATCTCATTTCCTGACGCCTTTGCAGAAATTGTAAATGGCGAGGTTTGGGTAAAAAACTTTCACATTTCTGAATATTCTTTCTCTTCTATTTTTAATCACAATCCGGATAGGCCTAAAAAACTTCTGCTTCATGCCGAAGAAATAAAAAGGCTTACCCGCCGTGTGGAAGAAAAAGGATGTACCCTGATTCCACTGGACTTTTACCTTAAAGACGGACGTGTAAAAGTAACACTTGGAGTCTGTAAAGGTAAAAAAATGTATGACAAGCGTGCCAGCATAAAAGACCGCGATATTCAAAGAGACATTCAACGCGAATTTGCAGGCAAACTGAGAGGTTAATTTGACGGATAAGAAGGATTTTTTCAAAAAATCAACTGCAATATCCATCATTCTCATTCTTTTTTCTCACCCTATGTTTTCTCAGAGCTACAACATAGATTATTATGGCATTGTTTCTACAGAAATTGATGCTAATATGTCTAAAATGACAAGCGATCTTTACTACACTCAACTTTCAGAAATCAACAACTTTTCCATTTCAGACAAACGCTCTACTCCAAGCCTTGCAGAACGTCCTGATGCAGAAGCATTTTCTAGCAGTTCTCTTTCATTCTTTACACTCATAAATAAAGATACAAACTCTGACAAATGGATTACAACCTATTTTGTTGTAGACAAAGCACATAACGAAGAACACTCAAAGAAAAAAATATACGATTCCTTCTATAAGATACTTATGGAACCAAAGGATGTCTTAAAGAATACTATTAAACAACTTATTGAAAACGATACATCTGCAACTACAATTACGGCATCTGTACAGGAACAATCAAGTTCCGGCAATTCAGCAATTACTTCTACCGAAGAACTTTCCGGTACATGGAGCGGTGAAGATAACATCAATAAAATTGTAATTATGCGCGGAGGAAGAGGTTTTGTAATCTTTAATAACGGCGCATCCATGAACATAACAGTAGAACTTTCCGGCTCAGATAGCAGTAAAACTGTACTTGTAAAACAAAAAGGCAATTCTAATGCTTCGTTCTACCCGGACTTAAAACGTACAGCTGCCCTTACCGCTGCAGTTTCTGCAGCTCCAATAAAATGGACACTAAATCTTACTGATTCAAATACATTAAAAGGAATAAAAGACACACTTCTTCCAGATGGTGATAACTATAAGGAAGGAAGTGTTAATGTAATCTGGACACGAATTAATTAAATCTGTGGAAGATCGTAAACAGGAATACCAGTAACAATCGGCTTCTTGTTTTTGCCAATTACTATATTTCCAGAACTGATATCATATAAAAAGAAAATAATCAAAAATAGAAGTGCAAAACCTAAGCCAACAATTTTACATACTTTTTCAGGAATAAATTCAGGGTCTTCATGACGAATCACAGTTCCTGTATCATACAAAGTAGTTTGTGCAGGTTTTAGACCGGTAATTTTAACCAGTTTTTCACCATCGCTCACATAATCAAGCTTATGAGCATAAGAGGCAATTACGGCACGGTCATTTTTTAATGCGGCAAGTTCAAGAGTAAGCTCACTGTTAATATTTTGAATTTCGGACGTTTGTTTGCTTATAATACGCTTCTGTTCCTCCATCTGATTATAACAATGGATACTGTTTTGTCCAAAAGAAACGGATAGAAGAACATAAACAAAGGTTCCTAAAAATATTGCCGCCAAATACTTTGTACGATTCATAGATAATTTACTTATCGGCAATAATTTCTGTTTTCTGAAACGAAAAGATGTGATATAATATAAAAAAGTAATATTAATTTTTCTCTATTATTTTAGGTTCTCTATGCCGATAATAAAAAAGAATATTAATATCCGAACGAGAGGAGCTATATGAGTAAATCTGATGACAATACAAATGAACTTGAGAGTTACGGTGTCTGGGTTAAAAATTCAGCAGGAAAAGAAGAGGTTCCTGATACCCCAGCAGACACATCGGATGAACTGAATCTTGATGCCGGCGGATTGGATTTACCAGATTTCGACGACTCCGACTTTTCTGATATGTTCAAAGAAGAACCACAAAGTTCTGATGGCAGTTTGCTTGATGACTTTGGAAGTGAAGATGATACTACACTCAGTACAGATGAACTTGCAAATATAACAGACGGATTTGAGGTTGAAGAGGTTGAAGCTCCGGCAGAAACTGATGATTTAGATCTCGGAGATTTGGATTTTACCTCAGAAAATAACGAAACTGTTTCAGAAGATACTTCTACAGATGATATCACAATAGAAGATACAGATAATTCTTCTGAAGAAATTAATTTTGATGATATTTCAACAGAAGAGATTACTACAGAAGATACAACAACAGAAGATGTAAGTTTTGATATAGAAGAACCTGCTGATGAAACTCCTTCAGAAGAAGAAGTTGCTGTTGAATCTGAAGAAGTTACCTTTGGCGAAGATGAAGAGATTTCTCTTGACGACTTTATGGACGGTGGCTTCTCTGACGAATCTGTTGCAGCCGGAAATAATGGTTATGAACCTGGCGCTCAGCCGGAAGTTGCAGCTTCTGATACAGAAGAACTTTCTCTTGATGACTTTATGGATGGAAGTTCCTTCGATTCAGCTCCTGTAGAAGCACAGAAAGAAGAAGAAATTATTGAAGATGAAGCTCCTCTTGATATGGATATCAGCTTTGATGATTCTGCTGATTCAGTAGAAACAGAAGATAATATTTCTCTCGACATTACTTCAGATGACGATGACACTGATTATGATACAGATGAAACAGAAAGCATAGAAACAGAAGAAGTTTCTATGGATGATTTTGGGTCAAGTTTTACCGCAGAAGAATCCCCTGCCCCATCTTCAGGCTCAGACAATATCAGCACAGAAGATGTTGATCTTTCTGACTTTGGTATTGATGCGGATGCAGAAGAAACTCCTATTGTTCAGGACGTAGAAGAAGCAAAGAACAAAGAAAAGATTGTCGATTATGATCTTTCGGTTGGAGATGAAAATACTGCAACTGCGCCTGTCGTAAATGAAATCAAATCAGATGCTGTAGAACAGGATGTTGAAGATACTGTTACAACAGCTCCAGCAGAAACACCAGCCCCTGCAAATACGACATCTGTTGATAATTCTTTACTCCAGCAGATTGTTTCTGAACTTTCAAGTCTTAAAGACGAAATGAACAAGCTTAAAACTAACATCGAAGAAATTAAGACTAAAGAAAATTCAGTAAGTCCTGCAACAGCAATTGCCGCAGGTGCTGCAGTAGTAGCCACTGGTGCCGCAGTTGCAGCAGCTACAGAAACTGATGAGATTCCTGAGGCAAAAGATGAAGGCGGATTCTTTAGCGATGATGATGGTGATGATACAATTGCTTTATCCTTCGATGAACTTGATAACATCATGAACACAGCAGACTTTGCAGAGACTGTTGAAGCATCAGATGAAAATACAGAAACAGAAGAACCTGCAGAAGAAAAGGTTCCGGAAGAGCCTGTTGTTGAAGAACCAGTTGAAACACCTGCTGCAGAAGAAGTTGTTACTGAGGAAATTGCAGAAGAAACTCCTGTAGAAGAAGTTGTTATTTCTGAAGAACCAGTTATTGAAGAAACTGCAGTTGGATTAGATGAAACTTTTGATATTGCAGAAGAAGAAGCTCCTGCATTTGAAGAAATCTCTTCTGAAGAGTCAGTTAATGATGTAACACAAACTTCAGATGATACAGTATTCGAAGAATCAATCATTACATCTGAACCAGAAGCTGTTGAAACAGAATCAATTGATAACGAAATTGAAAATGCTGTTTCAACAGAAAGCGATACTTCACTTGATGACATTACTTTTGATGAGGAAGAATCAAAAGAAGATCTTTCTTTTGATTTCTCTGATGAAAAACTTGAAGAACCTGAAATTGACGAATTTATTCCAGACGGAAATGACGAACTTTATGAAAATGAAGAACTTCCAGATGAGATTTCAATTCCAAAGGAAGAAGATTTACTTGTTGAATCAACTTCATCTGATTTTATGGATTCTGTAAAAGATACTACAGAAGAAACTGAAGTATCTCCAGAGTTTGTTGAAGAAGACAATCTTGAAGAAGATACAACAGATCTTCCTTCAGAACTTCCAGATGAATTCGAAACATCTGCTGTTGAGGATACAGTTGAAGAAACTGTAGTAGAAACTATCGAAGAACCAGTTGTAGAAGATACAATTGAAGAAACAGTTGAAGAATCTACAGAAGAACCTGTCATTGAAACAGAAGAAACAATCACAGAAGAAATTGATGATGATATTCCAACTGTAGATAAACTTCTTGCCAGCGATGTTGAAGAAGAAGTTACTCCAGACGAACCTGTATTTGACGAAACTTCAGTAGAATCAGCTGAAGTCGAAGAACCAGAAGTAGAAGAAACTGTAGAAGGTGAAACAGAAGAAGCTGTTCAGTCAAACGAAGTTTCTTTTGCAGAAGTTGATAATCTTGATAATTCACTTTCTGAAAGCAATCTTGCATATCTTGACAAACAGGAAAATTCAGCAAGTGATTCAGTTGCAAATGCAGACCTTAAACAGGATATCAAATCTGTTCTTCTTTATATGGATCAGCTCCTTGAAAACCTGCCTGAAGATAAGATTATTGAGTTCGCTAAATCTGACGAATTCGTTACATATAAGAAATTGTTCTCTGAATTAGGACTCTCTTGATATGGGACTTCTTTCACGAGCCAGCACTTTGGATGAAATTGAATTCAAACAAGGGCTGGCTTTTTCTGATTTTGTTTTAAAGTATTCTTTAAAATCCTCAGCTATGCTTGAACCTAATGATATGTATTATATCATTACACAGAGCATTGATTTTGATGCCAATTCAATAATCAATTCATTTTCCACTTGTGATTTCTGGAATGGAATCTGTAAAGAAAATCAGAAAATCTATAATTTCACAGGAAATGACATTTCTCCACTTCTTCAATTATTTTCTTCAAACATGAAAGATGAAATTAAAGAAGTATATATTTATAGAAATTCATCATCAAAAATATTATTAAGCTTAAATGAAATTACAAAAGAAGCAGCAGAAGACTTTGAAAATATAACTTCTGATGTACATTCAATTAATATTTTCGCACTTAATCCACAAATCAAAGAAAATACAGCAGTTATAAAATTAATGATTGATTTTTCAGAGGCAATTGAAAGTTTTATTCAATCAGAAATCAAGAATAATGATTCATTATTTGAAAAAGCACAAATGTCAATTTTTAATGAAATTTACAATCGCTTTGTATGTTTTTATAATTTACCAGATGCTACAGTCAAGGCTGGAAAATATCTTTTAAAAACAGTTTTTATCACAGGAAAAGCTTATTCAGTGGAATTAATTACAAATCATTTTATTTTTATTTTGCGTCAATTACTCGGAAATAATGCAGAACTGATAAGAGTTGATTATTGCGGGGCTGCAACTTCCTGTGAGCAGATACAAAACTTTTTACAGGCGGAATAGTTTTGAAAATTACAATTCAAAAAGCAAAAAACGGAGAAAACACTGCTCTTGCAGACGGACATTTTCTCCATTCTAATTATGCCCCTGTAAAAGAAGCACAACGTTTTGTTGAAAATCTTGCACTACCCTTTATTCCAAAAATCATCATTCTTCTTGAACCAGCTCTTTCATATGCAGCTGATTTTTTGCGTATACGTTTTCCAAACATCAAGCTTGGTGTCATAAGATATCTAAAAGACTTTGAACAATATAATTCAAAATTTGATTTTGTAATTAATTACTTTGAAACTTCAAATCTTGAAGCACGACTGGAAAGCTGCATAAACGAAGAGCAGCTGCTTTCTACCTTATTTTTCAGCTGGCCTGCAAGTTCACAAATTTTTAAAGATATAGAAAAAGAAGTCTGGAAAGAAATAAAGCTGGCTCTTGAACGTTCAAAAACTCTCCTTATCACACGACAGTATTTTGAAAAAAAATGGTTTTTAAACAGTATTAATTTTTTTGCAAATATAAAACATTCAGTAAGTTTTCAAAATCAAATTACAAAAGACATTCTTATTATAGCTTCAGGACCAAGTTTAAAACCATTTATTAGTTTTATAAAAGAAAACCAAAATAAGTTTTTTATTATTTGTCTTTCATCCGCAATTTCAGTTTGTTTCAAATATGATATAAAACCTGATTTATACATGACAACTGACGGTGGATTCTGGGCCGGAGAACATTTAAAAAAACTATATAAAACAGATATTCCTGTTGCAATACCAGCTGAAGCTTTTTGTTCTAAAAACTTATTGAATAAACTAAAAATTTTACCATTAGTGTATGATGATGGTATTTCTAAAGAATTAACTAAAGCCTCCGGAATTATAACAAAACATGCGGTACGCAATGGTACTGTAAGTGGCACTGCTCTTTTATTTGCCATTGAATATTCTGATAAAAATATCTATATGTGTGGGCTCGATATGGCAAATCAAAAAGGATTTCAGCATACACAGCCTAATGAACTTGAAGCTAATGCATCAATTTACGATTACCGCATAAAACCTAAAGAAACCAGACTTACACGTTCTGAACTAACTACCGGTAGTTTGGAAATATATAAAAACTGGTTTATATCGAATCGATTTAATCTAAGTCAGAGAAAAGTTTTACGACTTATAGAAAATAATGACAGAAAAAACTCTCTTGGCTGGATTGAGGATATTAATCTGCAGGAATTCAAAAAGCTTTCACAAAAAGCTTCAGACTGCAAAGATTATATTTTTAAGGAAACATCCTGGAAATTTGACTCCTCAAAAATCAAAGATTTTATTAATCAAAATATAAACAATCAATTATGGAAACAACAGCTTTTTCCACTGGACTACGTTTCGCTTTCTCACAATAATGAAAATATCGAAATGCAAAATAAAATTGAATCTGAATGGGAAAATCTATTTCAAAAAATCTCTGGTATCTTGAATGAAAATATATAAATCTTTTGAACAGGCGAAAAATGGAACCTTAATTCCAGTTTTTACAAATGGAAAAACGATGGAATCCCGATACAATCCTGAACGGGATGCTGAAACACTTTGTAACTCAATTGAAATTAATTTTGATTTTTTTCTAGTTCTTGGTATAGGAAGCGGTCTTTTTATAAAAAAACTTTCCGAACGTTTTCCGGCTGCCAGAATAATCGCATTTGAATTATACCAGGAAGACATTGATTTTTTACGACAATCAGACATTCTAAAAGAACTTGAAAAAAATAATCACATTATATTTTCATCTCTGGATTCTCTTGAAAATGATTTAAGCCAGAACTATATACCTGCTAAATATGGAGATTTAAAAATCATTGAACAGCGTGCCTGGTTAAATGAAAATGCAGTCTTTATAAACCAGATTAATTCCATATTACAAAAAACAATGGGGATAATTTCTGCAGATTTTTCGGTTCAATCTCACTTTGGAAAAATATGGACAACAAATATTTTGAACAATTCTTTACTTGCTGAAAAGATCTATAATGAGGCTAAAAGTAATATTTCACTTTCAAATATTTTTTCTAAAGATGTACTTCAGAAAACAGCCATTATAATTGCAGCAGGCCCTACCCTGGATAAAACCATTTCTATATTAAATGATAGAAATAAATATTTTATAATTGCCACAGATACAGCTGGCAGTTCTCTTATTAAACATAAAATTATTCCGGATGTAATTGTTTCAATTGACGGACAAAATGTTTCGTATAATCATTTTATGACAAACAATTCAACTTTATATGCTTTTGATTTATGTTCAAATTTTTCTGCAGCAAAACATATAGATGAAACTGGAAATAAACTTTTCTTTTTTTATACAGGACATCCACTTGCAAATGCTATAAATACAAGTTTTGGTAATATATTCCCTTATCTATTTTCTGGAGCAGGAACAGTAACAATTACAGCAACTGACCTGGCAGTAAAAGCAGGTTTTAAGAAAATCCTTGTTCTTGGAGCAGATTTTTCATATACAAATGGCAAACCATATGCAGCAGGGACCTATCTTGATTCATTGTACAATCAAAAGTCTGTTAAAATAGATAGTGCCGAAAAAGCGTTTTCAAAACTAATGTTTAGAACGGAGCTGCTAAACTCTGACAATACTCAAACAACTCCAATTCTTGAAGCATATAAAACTTCCTTTGAAAAATATCTTCAGCAGAAAAACATCCGTTTTTCAAAGAAACAGAATATCTATGAATTGTTAGTCTCTGATAACAAGAAAGAACTACTTTCTTTTAATTGTAATAAAAAACTATCTATGAAAGCATTCTTTAATAAATTATTATCGGCAAATCCAGAAGAAGCAGAAATTCTTTTACTGCCATATATAGCATGGCTAAAAAATAACAAAAATTATAAAAACTACTCTTATACTGAATTACTAAAACTTGCTTTCAATACTATTGTAAGTTATAATATATGATATGAAAAACCGATTTATAGTAGTTTATACAGTCTTTGCAGCAGCTGTTTTTATTTTTGCATTAAGTTTTTTTGGCTTTAATCTTTATAAAGAATATTCAACAAATCTTGAAAAATCTGAAATAAGATATACAAATCTTGTAAATGATATAAGAACTTTAAGTTATAATCAGGCAGAAAATGATGCTACTTATGCTCAGTCCATTAAAAAAGCTGTCGGAGACTCTGGTGCTTATTCCTTTATTCAGGTAAAGCGCGAAGGTGAAACAGTAGTTTTTTATCCTGCAGGTAAAATGAAGGAAGAAACAGTTTCTAAATTAACAAAGACTTTTACAACTTCGCTTACAGTAAACAAACAATCGGTTACAGTTGATTGCAATCTGTATCTTATTCGTCCTGATTCAATTTTTTATTATGCCAGAGTTTCTTTCCTTATGATACTTATAATTACAATCATTACTGTAATTATGATTATCTATCTTAATATTGCAGAGGAAACAACTTCTGATGTTATTTCACTTGAAGAATCATCAGAAGACGAAACAGAAGAAGATACCATAGAAGAACAAGAGGATAACATAGCCGTTTCTGAAACTGATTCCAGTGAAGAAAAACCTATAGTATCTGAAACAGCAACACCAGAAATTGAAATTGATAAAACAGAAGAAGAAAATGAAGCAAGTTCCTCAGAAGTTACTCCAGAAGAAGTAAAGGCAATATTTGCAGAACCACTTACAGATGCTGCTGTAGAATCAACAGTTGAAGATGCAATTCCTTTAGAAAATCCTTCATCTGTAGAACCTGCAAAACTTCCTGTAGATGAAATCAAGCCTGCAAAAACAGAAGATAATCCATCAGGATTATTTGATCCGTCAACAGGAATCGGCTGGGAATCTTATCTTCTTACCAGATTAAACAATGAAATAGAACGGGCAACTGCATCTGAAATTGACATTTCTCTTTTCGTTATTAAAGTTCCTGAAATTTCAATGACCAGCGATGTTTACAAAAACATCTGCAATTATCTTGCAATTCAATTCCAGTTTAAAGATTTGCTTTTCGAATATAAGGATGATAGTATCGTTGCCATCAAAATCAGCATGAATGTTGATGAAGCTCTTTCTCTTGCAGAAAAATTATACGCTGATATCTGTAATATTATAAATGGCAAAAACTGTAGAATAGGTATTACATCGCGTTCTATAAGAATGGTAACGGGAGAAAGACTTTTGCTCGAAGCTGAACAGTCAATTGAACATTCTGATGAAAACTCCCCTATCATTGCATTCCGCGTTGATTCAGAGAAATATCGTAAGTTGATGGAACAAAACTAATTTTTTTTACAGGTTAGTCTTTATTATTTTCTACCGGAGGTGGTGAATTCTCATCACCTTCTTTATTTTCAGAAGCTTTTTCAGCATCTTCTTTTATCTTCATTAGTTCTTTATATTTATCTTCGAAAGTTTTTATATTTTTATTCTCAGGATATTCCGTTTTAAGAATATCATATGCTTCGGTAAACTTTACTGCATAATTCTTTTCAAACTTTTTTTCATCTGCTGCCATTACAGCAAGATAATTCTCAAGATATTCCTGATTTTTTGGTTGTGCTTCAAGAAGCTCTTCATAAATAGAAATTGAATGTTTAAAATCGCCCTGCATTGAATAAATGTAGGCTATTCCAGCTTTTATTGAAGCATTTTCAGGGTCGCGTTCCAGGATTCTTTTATACATCGGAAGTGCATTTGTCCAGTCAGAACTGAAAACATAACATTTTGCAAGTTTGTAATAAGCAGCCCAATACTGGTCTTTTTTTCTCATTGCAAGCTCGTAATATTCTGCAGCCTTTTTGTAATCTTCAAGCTTAAAATATGCATCACCAAGCATATAATATTCGACATATATATTACGTGTCTTTACCGAGCCCTGCCCGGGAACTGGAACCGAGAGATCATTTGATGCGCATGAATAAAATAAGAAACTTGCCGCAAGTAAACTTGCGGCAAACATTTTTTTAGCCGAGAACAATCTTTTCAATTTCATAAAGCTGAGATTTATATAAGCCTGAAATATTATGTCCATAATCAGCAATCAACTGAATCATATTACGAGGAGCATCCTTTGTATCGCAACCATTGAGACGATCACCGGCATCTCCAAGACCAGGCATAATATAAGCTTTTTCGTTCATTACAGGATCCATCCAGAGTGTGTAGCAGGTACAGTTTTCGAGAGCACGAGTAACACGGATACTTCCTTTAAGTGTAGATATTGTATTAAAGAAAGCAATAGATTTTGGTTTTACACCCTGGCTCTGAAGATATTTAACTACAGTTACAAGAGAACCACCAGTTGCGTTCATTGGATCAGCAAAAATCAAATCTTTACCATCAAGCTGTTCGAGATTAAAGAATGATTTATTGAGGTCCATAATGTATTCCATATCAGCTTCATTCTTTGTATCGTTTCGGCTGATTTTGAAAAGCGCAAAAGGAGTTTTGTAGCCGTGACTTGAGTATTCCTGAATTTCCTTTGACATGATCATAGATGGAAGGAGAGCACCACGGAGCATAACACACATTACAGTATTTTCGATTTTATGATCGATGTCTGGAATCTTATGAACTGCATAGTTTTGTACAGGGAAGTTTACAGGAGTCTTTACAACAATATGTCCCTTCTTGTCGGAATGCTGATCTGTATAAGCCATACGGAAAAGCATTTCATATGCTCGCTGACTGTAATACATAAATTCCTGATGGTCGGTGCGTTCGTCGCGGAGTTTAGAAATAACACGGGAACATTCAGCATGTGCTCCCTCTTCTGTAACAAAAGAGTAAACTTTTATATTTGGATGTTTTGCACAAATCTTCTGCATTTCATGGCCAAGTTTATCGTAACCGTCAATTATTTTTGCTTCATCTTTAGGATCAAAATATTTCATTGTATCCTTGAACATTACTTCAAGACTTTTCAAATCAGACATATCTTCTGAAGTAAGATAGCCATCCAAATCTTCTGCTTTAAGAATTATTTTGTTGTTTTCTGCCATTTCTTATTCTCCTGTAAATTATAATGAAAGCAGTTTATATAACTGCTGCTTGTCTATTCTGATATCGTTTATTATAAGTTCACGGTCTCCGATAATTTCTTCCTGCGAATTTGTAAGACCAAATGCAAGAGTCAAAAGTGTTTTTCCAGCTTTTAAGAACATACCGTTTTTGAATCTAAAATCAAGATCAAGAAAATACTGATTTGGATGTTTAGGGTCAGTTGTAAAACAACCTTTGACATCAATTAATTTAAGGTCAAGCTGCGCACCTGTAAGAATTGTTAAAAAAGATTGCGGCTTGTTAGCATAAAAACGTATTTCTGTTTCTGCACCTTTTAGATAAGAAGTAAGTTCTTCATTTAAATCAGAATAAAGCGCTGTTGCATCATCTGCAGGAAGAGCTGAAAGTGAATCGAACTTATCGAGCATTCCTTCAAGATTTCTTCCCACACAGGCAATTCTTCCTGATGGGAATGTCATTTCAACTGGACCGCTGTAGATTTTATATTTATTTAGACTTTCAGCTGGAGAATATTCAGAAGTTACCCAGCCGTTTTTAGCACTAAGAACTTTTGGTACATATTTTTGTGGAATACTACCATCTATTGAAGACTGAACTTCCGTACCATGCTTGGAACGATTAAGACCACAATAAACTTTATTTACGTGGTCTGCAATCATTTTTGCATCAGTTTCAGAAGCCTGCTCATAAAAACCTGTAATTATTCTTTCAATAAGAACATTATCTGCAGCCCTCGGAACTGCGATATAAAAAGAACTTTCTGAATCAATAAGTTCCAGAGGGTCTACAGGTCTTCCTGCAGGAGCAGATTTACATCCTGCAAGAAGGAGAAGAAAAAGTATAGATGCTGAAACAAGTTCAGCATGACGGAAAAAGTTATGCTTTTTCAATCTTAAAGCTCCATTTTTTATCGTCTGCTTCTACTTCGAATGCACCTGAAAGTCCAGCATTCCAGCTTGTTTTTTCAGCAAGAGTTTCGCCGGAAATAAAGTCTGCAAACATTTTATAAGCAGATTCAAGATCAGCATCACCACCAAGCTCAAGTACAATACGGTCAGTTACATTATAACCGTTTTCCTTTCGCTGGTTCTGAATACCGCGGATAAGGTCACGAACATAACCTTCTTTCTTAAGTTCGTCTGTAATCTTTGAATCAAGACCAACTGTAAGAGTACCGTCATTAAGAACCTTAAGATCGTCTTTTTCGAAGCGTTCTACAATTACTTTTTCTTCATTGAGTTCAACAGTTGTACCGTTTACATCAATGCTGAGTTTTGTACCTTCAAGAATAGACTGAATCTGCTCACTTGTAAGACTTGCAATAATTCCTGCAGCCTGCTTCATTAAAGGTCCAAGCTCTTTACCAAGAACCTTGAAGTTTGCTTTTGCCTTATATTCAACAAGCTCGTCTTCACGGTCGTGGAATTCAACCTTCTTTACATTAAGTTCTTCTGCAATTGTATCCTGCATTTCAGACAATACAGTTTTTTCGCTTGGGTTACGTGTTACAAGAGCAACGCTTGCAAGTGGCTGGCGGTTCTTGAGGTTGAACTGATTGCGAAGACTATGGCCCATAGAAACTGCCTTCTGAACAGTTGCCATCTTAAACTCAAGTTCTTCGTTAATCCAAGCCTTATTAGGAACCGGATAATCACAAAGGTGAACAGATTCTTTATCTTCACTTGTCTTGAGATTCTGATACATTTCTTCTGTAATGAATGGAACAAATGGAGCTGCAACTTTTGCAAGAGTTTTAAGAGCAATGTAGAGAGCTTCATATGCTTCTGCCTTGTCACTGTCGTTCTCTGATTTCCAGAAGCGGCGGCGGCTGCGGCGAATATACCAGTTATTAAGTTCGTCAATGAATTTTACGATTGGGTCAATAGAGCCAGACAAATCATAGGAATCAAGAGCATCAGAAACCTCTTTAATAAGATTCTGTGTAATTGATAAAAGCCATGCATCAAGAGGATTTGTTGGTGTCTTGTTATCAAAAAGGTGTCCAGTTGGAGAAACCTTATCGATATTTGCATAAGTTACAAAGAATGAGTAAGAGTTCCACCATGGGATGATGATAGACTTCAAAACATCACGAACACCATCATCTGAATAGCGGATTTCATCAGCCTTAACAACTACAGAGTGCATGAGGAAGAGACGAATTGCATCTGCACCAAACTTGTTGATTGCATCTACAGGGTCTGTATAGTTGTGTAAAGATTTAGACATCTTGCGTCCGTCTTCTGCAAGTACAATTCCGTTTACGATACAATTTTCAAATGCAGGCTTATCAAAGAGCTGAGCTGCCAGTACTGTAAGTGTATAGAACCATCCGCGAGTCTGATCGAGACCTTCTGAAATGAAGTTTGCAGGGAAATTCTTTTCAAACTTCTCTTTGTTTTCAAACGGATAATGAACCTGTGCATAAGGCATAGAACCTGATTCAAACCAGCAGTCAAATACTTCCGGAATACGGCGCATTGTGCCTTTTCCACATTTTGGACACTTGAAAGTGATTTTATCTACGTACTGCTTGTGCAAATCATCAGGGTAAGTTCCGCTAAGATCTTTAAGTTCCTGACGGCTTCCTACACAAAGAGTATGCTTACAATCAGGGTCATCACAACGCCAGATAGGAATTGGGTTACCCCAGTATCGGTTACGGCTTACTGCCCAGTCGCGTGCACCTGCAAGCCACTTACCAAAACGACCTTCCTTAATGTGGCTAGGCTGCCAGGTAATTTTGCTGTTTGCACGGAGCAGTACATCGTGATAATCAGCAACCTTAACAAACCATGAACCGATTCCACGGTAAATCAAAGGTGAACCACAACGCCAGCAGTGTGGATATGAGTGAACGATAGAATCGCGTTTTACAAGTTTTCCTTCGTCCTTAAGACGTTTCATAATATCTTTATCAGCATCTTTTACAAATACGCCCTGATAGTCTGGAACTTCTTTTGTAAATTTACATTCAGCGTCAATTGGCTCAACATTAGGAACACCTGAACCACGGAATACTTTGTTATCTTCTTCACCAAATGCCGGAGCAATATGAACGATACCAGTACCATCTTCGGTAGAAACGTATTCTGCGTTGAACATGCGGAAAGCACCCTTTTCGCACTTCTGGCCGCTCATTTCTTCACATTTTGCAGGATCTTTAAGATATGCAAAATAAGGGAACAATGGCTCATATTCTGCACCAATGAATTCCTTACCTTTATGACGATAGATGATTTCGTATCCAGCTTCATCTTTGTAGTATGCAGAAAGACGAGCTTCGGCAAAAATGTAATAGTCGCCGCTTTCTTTATCGAGAATCTTTACGTAGTCGATTTCTGGTCCCATACAAAGACCAAGGTTTGAAGGCAAGGTCCATGGAGTTGTTGTCCATGCGAGGAAGTAAGTTTTTCCGTTTGCCATGTCAGGATCGTTTACCCCTTCAGGTGCCTTTGTAATCTTAAAGCGAACTGTTACAGTCTGATCCTGAACATCCTTATAGCCCTGTGCAAGTTCGTGTGTTGAAAGAACTGTTGAACAGCGTGGACAGTATGGCAAAATATACTTTCCTTCATAGAAAAGTCCTTTATTCCAGAGAGATTTTGCAACCCACCAGATTGATTCCATATATTCCGGATTCATTGTCTTGTAATCGTTATCAAAATCAACCCAGCGTCCCATACGAGTAATTGTCTGGCGCCATTCTGCAGTATAACGTAAAACCGAAGCACGGCAGGCATCGTTAAATTTGTCGATTCCCATTGCTTCAATTTCGTGTTTTGAATTAATTTTAAGTTCTTTTTCAATCAGATTTTCGATTGGAAGACCATGACAGTCCCAACCAAAGCGGCGTTCTACACGCTTACCTTTCATTGTCTGATAACGTGGAATAATATCTTTAATTGTTGACGGAATAAAATGTCCGAAGTGTGGGAGACCTGTAGCAAATGGAGGGCCATCATAGAAAACAAAGTCCTCTGCTCCTTCTCTCTGGCTAATTGATTTTTTGAAAATATCATTATCCTGCCAGAATTTTAAAACTTCTTCTTCCTGTTTAGGAAAGTCAACTTTTGGATCAACCGGTTTGAAACTCATGAATGTGTCCTTATATGTATGATATTTATAATCTTCTTATTATGACATAAAAATTGATTTTATTCTATATATTTTAAAACTCGTGTTATGAAATGATATAAAGATTGACTAATCAGTTCATATAAAATAAAATTGTATTAATATGGACTCAAAGAAATACAATCAGAAAATTCCTATCTGCTTTGCAACAGATGACAATTACGTTCCATTCCTGACTGTTGCCCTGGCTTCTATGCTTGATAATGCATCAAAAGATAACTTTTATATGATTTATGTTTTAACTTCTCATCTGTCAGAAGAAAATATGAAGAGTATAAAAAAACATGAGGTTGAAAACTGTTCAATTGAATTTGTTCAGCTTTCAAAAGAACTTGATAAAGTTCAAAACATGTTTCATTTGAGGGATTATTATTCAAAGGAAACCTATTACCGTATTTTTATTCCAAATCTTTTTCCTCAATATCAAAAGGTTCTTTATCTCGACTGTGACATTACAGTTCTTGGAGATGTAAGTGAATTATACAATACCGAGATTCACGGCTATTACGTTGCTGCAGCACAGGAAGAAGTAATGCAAACCTTCGAGGTATTTGGTAATTACGTAGAACAGGCAGATGGTATTAATCGTAAGGAATATTTTAATGCAGGTATTCTTCTTATAAATTGCCGCCGCTGGCGCAACAAACTCATTGCAGAACGCTTTGTTGACCTTTTGAACCGCTATAAATTCCGTGTTGTTCAGGATGAAGATTATCTTAATGTTCTTTGTAAGAACAATGTTAAAAAGCTTAATTTAGGCTGGAATAAGACTTCTTACAAAAATGAAACTTTTGATGATAAAGACCTGAAGATTATCCACTGGAAAATAAACTGGCGCCCATGGAAATATAAGGATGTTCTTTACGAAGAGTATTTCTGGAAATATGCTAAAATGACAGATTTCTATGATAAGCTCATTCAAATGAGAGATTCACGAACTGAAGAAGATTTCAAAAAAGATGATCTTCTTATGGAAAATCTTTCAAAAATGGCACAGGAAGATGCTGATGACCCTAACAACTATTACAGAACGGATGGTAAAAAAGGTCTCGTTGAAAACATTTTCTCAACTCTTTTAAAGATTATTAAGTTTAGAAAAGTAATTAATGCAAGTATTTTCAGGCGGAAAAAATGATTGAAAAAGATAAAGGCAGATTAGAGGTTCTTGCACGAATTGAAGAATATGAAAAAAAAGGCTGGTTTTCGAAAGATGTTGAAGAAGACCCGCCAACAATTCCTCTTACTCCAGATAAGGTTGATTATCTTAATAAAAAATTAAAAAATAAGATTGCAACCTTCTTTGTAAATATTGGTGCAAAAAGATTTATTAAGAATCTGGTAAAAAACGGCCAGATGATTATTAAAGACGTAAAAGGAATTGAAAACTTTGAAGCGATTCAAAAGTCAGGTGCAATTCTTACCTGTAATCACTTTAATCCTTTTGATAATTTTGCCATTCATTATGTACTTTTTAAGTATATGTATAAGCCTGGAAAACAGATTTTGTATAAGGTAATCCGTGAAGGAAATTATACAAACTTTCCAGGTATTTACGGATTTTTCTTCCGCCACTGTAATACCCTTCCTTTGAGTGCTAATTTTTCTACAATGAAAAATTTTATGGCAGCAATGAAGACACTTCTTGAAAGAGGAGAAAAAGTTCTTGTTTATGCAGAACAGGGAATGTGGTGGAACTACAGAAAGCCGCGTCCTCTTACAGCCGGTGCCTTTAAGTTTGCAGCAGAAAGTAAAGTACCGGTTCTTCCTATTTTTATCACAATGAATGATTCAGACAAAATTGGAGGAGACGGTTTCCCTATTCAGGAATATACCCTTCACTTTTTGCCTGCAATCTATCCGGATGAATCAAAAACTGTAAAAGAAAACATGGCAATCATGAAAGACAAGAACTATGAGATGTGGAAGGAAGTTTACGAAACGACTTACGGCATTCCACTCACCTACTCATGCAACACTGCTGAATAATGAGGAATTGGGACATTTATGTTACTTTATATTCTGACAATCGGCATTACAATGATTCTTGTTTTTTTGGGTAATTATTTCTGGTTTCCCATTGAATATTCACTTGTAAAGATTTTACTTTTAGATCTAATGCTTCCATTTTTGATGGTTGCCTGGGATGGAATTTCTGCTACTTTTATTCGCCATGCATTGCCAAATAAATGGTTTACAAAGGATGTAAAATTTCATCATGTAAGCAAATTTGAATGTAAAGTTTATGAATTGCTTGGAATAAAATACTGGAAAGATCATGTTCTTGAACTTGGAATGTTTACAAGTTTCAGTAAGAAAAAAGTTGCAAATCCAAATGATCCGGCTTATGTAGAACGCTTCATTATGGAATGTAATTATGGAGTACAGGTTCATCTGTGGAACTTTATTCTGGGGTTTATTCCAATGCTTTTTTTTCCAAATGATATTGCAATCCGATTTATTTTACCTGCTGCAATAGCTAACTCAATTTTGAGCATTCTTCCACTTATGATTTTGCGATATAATGTTCCTAGACTTGAGAGACTTTTAGCAGTTCTTGAGAAGAAAGCAGCAAGAAACGCAAAAACTGAAAAATAAAGATCATCTTCGGGCTTGTCCCCGAAGAGTTATTTTCCAACATCCTTTCCACGTATTCCAAAATTCTGTTGTCTTTCCCGTACTTCCTGTATCAGTTGATTATCCTTTTCAAGTAAATCAATCAACTCCCAGTGCCAGTCTAAATTGCTTTCTGGAAATAAAGCAGGTGCATCCGGCTTACGACTTGCATTTGCCTCTTTTACAATTTCAATTAAATCGGCAAAACTATCTTTGTCAACAAGACGTTTCATATAAGGTTCTTCGTTTTTTGTAAAAACAGAACCTTCATCATTAAAAAGGTAATCTTCAGATTTGTATGCAAAAGGTTTTACAGTATTACGAACATTTTTGCTTTGTCCGGTAACACAACTATAATTTGCATTACAGCTATTTATATGTTTTGGAATCTGATATGAATCTTCATTATAAGTAAAGTTTACATAATCATTGGAATAATCCATATAAGTCTGCCAGTATCTTACATCGTATAATTTTTCGCCATCAATAATATAACCAGAAATATTGGCAGGAACAGTCTGTGGACTAACCTGAAAGCCCTTAGATGGAGCAATTCCACGATAGAAATTCCAGTTTGTATTCTGGATAATGCCGGACTCTTCATCAGAATATTTTTCGAAATATGATAAATACATATTATCATTCAAGATAAAGAATGGAATAGTATTAAACTGACTCCTTGAATAAACAAGATTGACCGAACCATAAAGTGAGTTCGGAGTAGCTTTTGTGTTTATCTTCTGAAGTTTTATACTTTCTGCTTTTCGAGTTGTTGCAGAATTTCTGGTTCGAGCTTCAGCTTCTGCATAAGAATCTGGTTCAGCAGCCCGGTCAAGATACCATCCGTAATACGTTTTAAGAACAACAACCAATTCGGGCTGATTATCATCATTTTGTTCAAAAAATACATAACGGTCTTTTGATTCCCAAATGCCTAAAAGTTTATCTGGAATAGATTGCGCAAAAAGATTTATCGAAATAAAAATAAAGAAGATTTGTAATAATACCTTTTTCAATTTATGAGTATCAGAAAATAATCGTTTCATAATTACACCTGCAATAATTCACTTACATTTTTATAATGCACAAATGAATTATTCGTTACGCAGCTCCATTTTTAAGTACAGCAAAAGTTGTTTTTGTTTCTCCGATATTCTTTTTTTACATGAATAGTAACATTTAATTATTTAAGATTATTTTTGAATTATTTTTAAATATATATAAATTATATAACATCATTTTATTTTTTTCCAATTATTTTTTTTGTTTTTGTGAAAATTTCACAAAATTATTATGAGTTTAAGATACAAAATATTTTTTTTCATTACACTCCCCAAAATAATTATTTTGAAAAATTTGTGACAAATGTCATCGAAAAATAACCAAGGTTACTAATATTATTGGGAGCTTTATACATAGGGAGGTTTGACTTTTTAATTGCACTATTTTAATATATATATATGAAGAAAGTTTTATTTTCCTTTATATTGTTTTTTTCTTGTACTTTTTTATTTTCACAAAACATCAAAAGTATGGAGTTTCATAACCAGAATATAACCGATATTCTTCTAGTTTTGGCAGAATCCAGCGGGGTTTCTATTATTCCAGATGAGACGGTTTCCGGGAAAGCTTCGTTTTATTTTTCTGAATCTTCACTTGAAGATGCTCTTACACGTTTTTTATCTACATACAAGCTTTATTTTGAAAAGAAAGATAATTATATAACGGTTTCTAAAATTAAAATTTCCCATAACAAAGAAGCAGGTCTTACTTCTCTCAAAGCAGACAATGTTGATATTGGAATAGTATTGAGAAAGCTATCTGATAAAATCGGAAAAACGATTCTTTATGATACTCTTCCTACAGCTTCTATTTCCCTTGATATTGATAATCTTCCAGTCCAGGATATTCTTGAAATCTGTATAAAAAAATATCCTGATTATTCTGTTGAAACTGCAGATTCATATTATTACGTTAAACGTAATGTTGAAAAACAAGGTGGAACAAAAAGCAGTAATGGAACTGCCTTAAAGAAGAACGGTTCATTATATACCCTTAATCTTGATAAAGGACGTTTTCTGGAAATTCTCACAAAACTTTTTAATCTTGAACAGGTAGAATATTCTCTGTTTGTTCAGGCAGATACTCAACTTGAAAATCTATATTTTACAGACAAAGATTTTCATACAATGCTTCATTTAATTCTTGAACAGGGAAATGCAGATTATATCGAGAAAAATGGGATTTTTTATATAATAGACCTCCAGAAAAAAGGAATCTCAGGCAAATTAAAAACAACAGAAATCATCAATTTAAGATGGATTTCTTCTCAGGATATTACTCCTTTAATTCCTTCTGAACTCGCCTCATCTTCAGTTATGAAAGTTGATAAAAATAATAATGCATTACTCCTTACTGGGACAAAGGAAGAAATAGAACCTTTAAGAAATTTCATTGAAAAGGTTGATACTCCAATGGGAGGCATGAAATACATAAAGATTGATTTAAAATACATCAACGCGAAAGAAACAGTTTCTCTCATTCCCGCAAAAATGGTTCAGCAACCTCCTGTTGTAATTCCTGGAACAAACTCCCTGCTTGCATCAGGAACTGATGAAACCTTAAATATTCTTACAGATTTTATAAATAGTATCGATAAGAAAAAAACAGGTACACCTATTAAACTAAAGTACATTCAGGCAGAAACTCTTCTTAAAAACATTCCACCTTCAATTAATAAAGAAGATATTATTGATTCTGGTTTTCCTAATCTTTTATTCTATACAGGTTCAGAAGAGAACAAAGAACTCTTACAGCATGAATTAAGTTTAATTGATAAACCTCATCCACAAATTAAATATCAGCTACTCGTAATTCAATATACAGACGGTACCTCATCTGCAATTAAACCAACTTTTACTTTTAACCCGGATAATGAAAACAGAAGTGAAAGTTTTATCTTTAATGGAGAGCTTTCAAATATTATGAATCTAAATTTTGATATAATATCAAAATTCGGATATCAATTTGCGGCAAATCTAAATGCTCGAATTACAGAAAATACTGCAAATGTATTTACTGATACAACGCTTACTGCACTTTCTGGACAGGAAGTAAAATTCCAGAATACAGATACATATCGTTACATTGAATATAACTATGACAGTACCTCTACAACCCGTTCAAGTACAACTCAGCAGATTACATCAGGTCTTATTGTTGGACTCAACGGTTGGGTTTCTGGCGATAATATGATTACAATGTCCGTTAATGCTACTGTTTCAAAACAAAACAGTGACAGTGGTTCATCAACTTCAACAACTCTCCCATCAACATCTGAAAGAGTTGTAACGACTCAGGTTAGAACAATGTCTGGCGAACCAGTAGTTATCAGTGGTTTAATCAAAGAAGATATTTCAGAAACAGAGAGTCGTGTTCCAGGTCTTGGAAAACTTCCAGGGTTAGGCCGACTTTTTAAGCATACTTCTAAATCCAAGGAAAAAACAGAAATTGTTATTTATATAGTTCCTCATTTAATTCAGGATACAGGAAACTCAGATAACAATTCACTAAATATCGAACGATACTATCAGAAATTCTTAGGACAGCAATATGTACGCTAATGATGTAATCAGTATTAAGGCATTCTCAAATATTCCTGTTGATAATGAACAGTATTCAATGGAATTTATTGAGCGTAATCATGCTATTGTTCTTGAAATTAATGATAATAATATAACTGTAGGTATAACAGACAAAACAAGTGAAAATACAATTTCCACAATTAGAGGCTATCATTCCGGAAATATAACTTTTGTTTATATTGATTCTGTTGAACTTTCTTCCTGGCTTGGAAATAAAATGGGAGAAGCGAATAATCTCCCTGAATCAAATCTAAATAATCAAGCTGATGAAACAACTTTGCTGGACAAGATGGCTAATGATGCCCCAACAGTAAATCTTGTAAACAGTATTTGTATTGATGCAATCAGAATGAAGGCTTCTGATATTCATATTGAAGCCGGTGTAAAAACAGCAAAAGTCCGCTACAGAATTGATGGTGTGCTTCAGACTGTAAAGACAATAGAAAACGAAAGATTTGCTGCCGTTTCTTCCCGTATTAAAATCATGGCAAATCTAAATATTCTTGAAAAACGCCAACCACAAGATGGACGTATTACAGTTTCTATTAATGGTGAGAATATTGATTTTCGTGTTTCCATTATTCCTGTTACTGGCGGAGAATCAATTGTAATGCGTATTTTGGGAACTAACACAGCTCCTGATAATCTTGATTTATTAGGCTTTAATCCAAAGCAGCTTTCAACAATTCGTGAAATGATGAAGATTCCACACGGTCTTATTCTTGTAACTGGTCCTACAGGAAGCGGAAAGACAACAACCTTGAATGCAATGATGAAAGAACTCGTTTCTGATGAAATAAAAATTGTTTCAATAGAAGACCCGGTTGAATTTATAGTTGAAGGTGTAAATCAGATTCAGATAAATGAACAGATAAATCTCGGCTTTGATTCAATTTTAAGAAGAGTTTTACGACAAGACCCTAACATAATAATGGTGGGAGAAATCCGTGATAAAGCAACTGCAGAACTGTCCGTAAGAGCGGCCTTAACCGGACACCTTGTTCTTTCTACCTTACATACAAACGATGCGGCCTCAGTAATTCCTCGCCTCATTAACATGGGAATTGAACCTTATCTGATTGCTGCTGTATTAAAAGGTGCAATTGCACAGCGACTTGTCCGAAAACTTTCTCCAAATAAAAAAACATTTTCCGGACGAACAGTTATTTCAGAAACCCTAAAAATGGATTCGGGACTTGAAGAAATTATTGAGCATGGTGCCAATCAGAATGAAATAATAAAGTATCTTAACAAAAATAAAATGCAGTTCTTAAAAGATGATGCAGAAGAAAAAATCGAAATGGGAATAACAACCCGCCAGGAAGCAGAACGAGAAGTTATGCTTTAGGAGGCCCAAAATTAACAGCTATAAATGTATTGTTTCAGATAAATCAGGCAAAATCTCTACAATTATAAAAGAAGGTGCTTCTGCTGAAGATGTTTCTAATTCTTTTTTAAATTCTTCGTTTATTCCTTTAGAAATAACACAAATTCATAAAAAATCATCTAAATCAAGAATTAAAAAAAATGAAAAAAAAGTTTTAGAGTTTACACAGATTATGGAACAGCTTATTAACTCCGGACTTTCTGTTAAAGATGCACTCGAAATAAGCTCATTGATAAACAAAAAGAATGATAATATATCAAACATATTATACCAGCAGATTCAAAAAGGAACTTCTTTTGCAAATGCTGTAAATCAAATGGATAACATTTTTCCATCTGTATACCGAGGAATTATTTCTGTTGGAGATAAGGTTGGTTCTGTTGAAAAGATTTTTCCCCGTCTCCGTTTATACCTTGAAACTCAGAAGAAATTGAAAGACAAATTGACGGGGGCTATGCTTTACCCTTTAATAGTTCTTATTACAGCATTTTTAGTTTTCATTGCAATGATTTTTTTTGTTTTTCCAAAATTAAAAATGATGTTTCTTGAATTTGGGGGAGAAGCCGCATCACTTCTTGAAAAGAATATTTCCAGAATGGAAACTGGATTTATCGTATTTTTCATTATAATTCTGTTAATAGTGGTAGCAATAATTGCATTAAAAATTACCGCAAAGACAAATAAATCTCTCAAGTTATTTTTAGACTCTTTTATTTTACATATTCCTCTTTTAGGAAAGTTTCTTACATATCTGGAAACCCTACACTTCTCTTTTGCAATGGAAACTTTGATTTCTGGAGGTATTACAATCGAAGATTCCATTCAGGAATCAGAATTTGTTCTTACCAATAGTGCTTATAAAGATGCACTGGAAGATGTTAGAAACAGAATCACTAGAGGAGAATCTTTATCAGATGCTTTTTCTATTCACGAAAAAATCTTTCCAGATTACATGATTAAATGGATGATGGTCGGAGAAAAATCCGGAAAACCAGAACATGTTTTTTCTCAGCTACGCAACTATTTCCAAAACGAAATAGACTTATACACAACTAAGTTTATGGCATTAATTGAACCGGCACTGATTATCTTAATTGGGCTTTTCCTGATTGTTCTTATAATCAATGTAATTGTGCCGGTATTCTCTTTGTATGGGTCGATATTATAGACCTGTAAAAAATTACCATATACCTTCAAATAATTTATTTACAATAAGCCCCAAACAAGTTCCCACAAACATCATAGGAACAAACGGAATTCTTACTTCTTTTATACTTTTTGAACCTGAACGTATTTTTATAATCAAAAAAATCAAGAGACCTGCAAAAGAAGCCATCAGCGCAGAAAAAATAAAACCTGGCACGCCGGATACTAAACCACAGAAAAGGCTGTAATGAATATCTCCCCAGCCAAGACCTTTATGAGCAATTAATCGTACAAGAATGAATATCAAAAATAATATCAAACTTCCAAGAAGATTATTTATAAATAATTTGGGGGACTTCAGAAGATATAAAACAACACAAAAACCAATTCCGACATAGTTTATAATAATTGATATATGCATTGTTCTTAAATCCATATAAGAATTAATCAGTGAAACTATAATAAAAATACCAAGAATCAGTTTTATAAACATTATTGTTTTATAATTCTTTTTTGAATAGCAGGATCATAAGAAAGAGTCAGAGCCTTCTTAAGATAGAGCTGCTCGTTTTCTATATCAGAATAACCGTCCTTATAAATATCAGCAAGAAGAAGGTATATATAGGAATCAATGTAGCCAGCATCCAAAATATCAGTCGCAATTTTCAATGCGTTATCGTAATCTGTTTTTAGAACACATATTACTGCACGCAGATAATTAACACTCAGATAATTACCACCAGCAAGTTCTGCACGCGTAAGATAAGTTTCTGCATCTGCATATTTTTTTTGTTCTACCATTGATTCTGCTAGATTGATTAATTCAGCATTGGAATACATACGTAAATAAATTACTTGTGAAGGATTTGTATAAGTAAAAGAAAATGACTTTTCTTCGTACCCATTCTTTTTTGCTGTTAATTCATATTGTTTTTCGAGCTCCATAGCAGACAAGGTAAAATGCCCATAAATATCAGATACAGCATTTTTTTGATCATTGATATAAATCTCCACGTCGCTTACAGCTTCATTATCACCATCATAAATCATTCCCTGAACTACTGGTAAAGTGTGTTTTGTTGTTTGACAGGCACTTAAAAAGAGCAAACTACTTATTAAAACATAAATACTTTTTTTCATATTAATCTTCCTTTTTAATATAAAATTTTTCATTTCCGGATGAAATCAAATATTTTTCATTATCTTCTGATAAAATATCTTTTGGAGCAATTTTTAATATTCGATTGGTATTTGGATTTTTTAAATACATATATTCTACACCATCATTACCTTTTACACGGCCAATAAATGTATAATCATTTTTTAAATTAATTTTTTCTTCTGATTTGACAGGAGTTTCTATGACCGTATTTTGATTACTGGTATTCTTGTAAACAGGTCTGAAAAGCCTTTCGATTGGATATGATGGTTCAGAAGATTCTCTGTTCTCTATTTTAGAAGGTATTACAGAATATCTGATTGAAGCATTAACCTTATCTGCATCTGTTTTTATATTTAATACAGAAACAGTGTATGGATATACATCTGCCTTAAACTGCTTGAAATAGTTTGTTAGTCTTGTATTACTACAGCTCAGAGAAACTTCAATAAAGTCACCTTTACTGTCTTTTGAAATCTGATACCTTAAAGGAACAATGCCTACTCTTTTCAGATCTTGAATTATTAAATCTGTAATTTCAGAAGTCTGGAGTTGATTTACAGAAACAGTTATAGAACCCTTTGTATCATTCTTTGCAGATTGAGGTTTGTTTTGTAACTTTTGGATCATCTCAGTATATTTTTCTATAGTCTGATTTGATTCTTTTATATCTGATACTGAAGTCTGAAAAGTCAAGAAAAATACAACTGCAAGTGAGAAGAAAATTAAAAATATTAAAAGCTTTGATTCTCTGTTAGTCATTTTTTATCTTCCCCGAAATCACAAATCTTTCCAAGCCATTTTCCTGAGGCAAGGATTGATGTAATACAACATCAGCTAGTAATGAAGATTCAGATAACTTATCCAGAACCTTTATTGCAGTTGCGTTCTCAGCTTCAAACTTCAAAGTATTATCATTTAATGATAATGAGATAATTCTGATTGATGATGAAGTTTTATAAATCTCGCTTAAAATATCTGAAATTGAATATACTTCTCTCACTGAAACTTTTAGGTTTTCATTTTGCGGATTTGTAATTAAACTATTCTGTTTTAATTCGTTATAAGTTTTTTTAATTTCACTTGCCTGTTTTTTTAGATTCTGACTTTTTTTATAATACGATACATCAAGAAAGCTTAAAAGCAAAAGAAGTGGAATCATAAGAAAAAGATATGCTTTATTGCTTTTTACTTTTCTTTCAATATAAAGACAGGCAGAATCTATTTTATATGATTTCTTATAATTTTCTATATATTTAACATTAAAACCTTTCTCCGAAAAATTACAAGGTAAATCTGCAGCAGCAACATCAAACAAAAAAACAGATTTATTTGTGTCATTAAAATTATATTCAGCAGAAAGCCGAGCTTCATCTTCCAGACATTTATCAACCATTGTATATGGATAAGCCTGTAAGAAAACTGGAAAACCATCTTTTATTATTTCAAGTTCTAACCAGTCTTTACCAGCAGAAATCGCAATTCCATTTTTGATTATCTGGCAAACAATAAGAGATGGAGAAAGAATTAAATTGTATTCTTCTTTTAGATTTTCAATACGTTTTGAATTAGCTGCAATTCCAATAATACTTTTTTTTCTGGAAATATAATCTATGACTGTTGAATTTTCATTTCCGGGATACAGAGGGCGTAAGGCAAATTTTACAGCATTATATTGATATTTTGGTTTAGTAACATGAATGTCCAGCACATAATGACGGATTTCGAGAGGAGAAGCAAAATAGTTTTTTTGTTGTTTTACTTTAGTATTTTTTATATCCATCTTTTTTCAATCAAGTAAAACTTTGGTTCACCTAAAGTTCCTTCTTCAGGATCCCTCGCTAAAATTACATTACAGGAAGTATTTTTTCCAGAAATCGTAATTTGCCAGAACCATGTTTTACTACCTATATAATAGTATAAATCGTAATTTTTTTGAATCCCTAAAATCGAAATCAGCTCTTCCTGAGTAATTTCTTTTGATTCTCTAAGTGAAATAATTGTATTCGCCTTTTGAAGGGCATTACTTAATTTGAACTGCGGATAGGTCAAAAAACTTTTTAATAATTCTTCATTCATAAAATTTACATTCAAAGTTGGATTAATATTGATATAGGGATTTATATCATCAAAATGAATCCCGCAAAGCATATTAAATTCCGTTTGACTTTGAATATATTGTTTATTATTTCTTAAAGATTTCCTTTTATTAACCAGTTCATCTCCAAAATATGAATTAGTCAGATTATTTCCAATAAATGACAGGGGAACTTCATCTGCTACATTAAAGTTTGAATAGCCATAAAGAGTAAAGTTTTCATTAAATTTATCTTCTGAAATTAAATCAGAAATTTCTTCATAGGAATTAATCATCCCATTTTCTTCAATCATTGACTTTATTTTATCAACCGATTCAGGAACATCAAAAGCTGAAATCAGAATAGTATTTACCAGAATTTCTTTTGGAATATAATTGAGATTAATTACTCCTGAAAGGGATTTTATTGAAATATCAAAACCGTCAATATTCGAATCATTAAACTTCCACACCGGATCCATTTTTGAATCTACATTAGGAGTATGGTCTTTTTTGATTTCTTCAAAAATTGAGTTTAGTACAGTGTCAATTTTTTCTTTATCTGATTTATCCTGAGTTCGCTTAGAAATTGTTATATCTGAGACACGTAAAAATATTCCTAAAGCAATAAGAATTAGAGAGAGAAAAAACAAAGTGACAATGAATTCCAGAGAACTAAAAGCTTTATTTGATTTCATATCTGGACACTCCCAAATAAACGGGATGAAAATAATGCCTTAAGTTCATATTCAGAATTTTTGTATTGATATTTTATAATTAAGCCTTTGATTGAATCCTTTTCTGAATTAATTGGCTCTACAGATTGTATTTCAAAAACATCTGGGAGGCTGATGGTTTCAGAAGTTTTAACTCCATTTATCCATGAGATTGTCAGGCTGTTTGGAGAAAAGGAATATTCAAAGTCCTTTTGCCAGAAAGGGATTGATACCGCTTCTATTTTTTTTCGAAGCATTGAATCAGTATTTAACCATTCAATAGATTCTTTTACAGATTTACGGGATGAATTAATTCCTTTAATGCAGATTGCGTAAGAAAAATATAAAAGACCTGCAAGAAGCGCAATAATGAGAAGAGAGACAATCACCTCTATATAGGTAAATGCCTCTTTAGATTTTTGATTTTTTTTATAATTATAAAGATTTTTCAGTATATTCATTTTGATATTGAATATAAGAATCCACACGATTTACCAGTTTCTGGGTATATTTAGTAGTAGTTCTAACAAAGCCAATGACGGCCAATAGTAAAACTCCTGCCACAAATAAAGAGACAGAAGCTTCTACTATTGAAAAACCTTCGTTATTCCCAGGATTTGATATCCGCATCCTTACCTTCTCCACCTTCCATTCCATCTTTACCCAAAGACGAAATTCCATAAGGCAGTCCATTTTCACCAGGAATTATATACTGATAGTCATTACCCCATGGATCTTTTGGAACAGCCTTTGTAATATAAGGACCATCCCAGTTATTATTCGAAAGTGATACAGGTTTTGTAAAAAGAGCATCGAGCCCCTGCTCTGAAGTTGGGTAAGCCCCTACATCCATATAATAAGAATCCAGGGCCAGTGAAAAAGTTTCAATCTGACTTTTTGCAGTAACGACACGAGCCTTCTCAATCTGCTTAATTGCACTAAAACCAACAGCAGCAGTAAGAATGAGAACAATTGCCATTACAATAAGGGTCTCAACAAAAGACCAGCCTTCGGAATATTTTTTTAATTTCTTTTTCATAATCACATTATAGCAGAAGATTTTGAAAATTACAGTACCTACATTATTAATGTTATTCAGTCTTCGGGGTTGAATTTGTTGTTTCTTCTTCTGAAAAATTGAATTCCTCTTCTTCATCATCTTTTTCAGTTTTATTAAATTGTTTAATATATTCTGTATATTGTTCATTTCTATATCGAACTAAGAATAAACCGTGTTGATCTAAATCATTTATTGCTTCATATATAACTTCTCTAACATCAGGTCGTAATTTAATATAAGATTGCCAATCATCAGCTAATCGATTAATAAATGTTTTTGGAAATTTAAACTCATAAAAAGTGCCATCTTCTTTTATCAATGCAGTCCGTCCTAATGGCCCTCTAGAGACAGGCATATTTTCAATTTGAACAATACCAACATTTTTTATGAAATCATCAAAACTTAATTCAGTATTATAAATAAATTTTACATCTTGATTATTTAATTTAGAAATAAAGTCAACCAATCTTCGATATTTTATAGTTCCTCTAGCGACATCCCTATTATCTTTATTTCCAATAGAAGAAAGAACAGCAGTTTTGATTTCTTCAATTTGCTCTGATATTGCAAACATTTGACTATGTTCTGTAGTAGAATTTCTCTGATCTTTTAATAAACGCTGAAACAAAGAAGCCCATTGTTTTCTTAAATGATTTTCAATATCTTCGATTTTTGAAAATTGAATTAAATTATTCCCAACATTCCTATGTTTTAAGAAATCGATAAATTCAAAAATATATTCTGCTGTTTCTTGTTTTTCAATTGATGGATATTGAATTTGATTAGATAATGGCTTATTTTTTTTATAGACAAAATGATCGTGCATAACATTTTCATCTACAAAAGCAAATACCGGTATTGAATACTCTATAGCTTTTAGGACTTCTAGTTGAGTGACCGATAATTTTTCAGGCTTTTCAAGAACCGAAGTATCAAATCGCTCTTTTATAAGATTATCAATATCAATAGTAGATAAAGCTTCAGGAACTGCTTGTCCACCAAATCTACTACCAACAAGTAAAATGATCATGTCCACATTTGGTATTTCATTTATACAACTTGTATGAGTATGAATACGAGGATCATATAAAATATCTGAGTATTCACTCATTACAGGTTCATATCCAAAACTTAAAATAAAATTTCTTAATTGCTCCCTAACCATACTAAGATCATAACAAGTTGATGAAATAAAAATTCTTGGATTAGCCATACTTTTTTCCTTTTTTATGTAAAATAGTGTGTTTATATAAATTAATATTTATTTTTCTAATTTCTGAATCATTTCAACTAGTTTCTGCCTATGTTCAGGAAGTGTTACATCTGCAGAAGTTTTTCCTTCATCTGTATACCAGACTTGCTTATCGAAATGTTTTGATAAATCTGCACTTTTAAAATGTACTCCATATAGGGCAAATATTGTATTTCTTAGAAGCCGCAAATCTGCTTTGCCCATTTTGGGAAGCACTTCGTTTACATATTTTCCGTATTCGTCATCAGTATAGCCATTAATTGCCATGGCGTAAAAATCTGGGTTCCCCCATGTTCGACGGATTCTAAATAATTCAGTATATTTTTCTCCCGAGATATAGTAGTAGATATTTCCTCCAAAACCTACATACCAGCAAGAATTATATTTCTCTTCAAGATTCTTTTTAATTTCAGAATATGCATTTAAATCCTTTAAATAAAAAACACACTCATCATTAAAATAACATCCCAAAACAGAAGTCAGACTTCCATAATCTTCAAAAAAATATCTATTTCCTTGAATATCATATTGTTGAACAACATTGTGCTTTTGATAATACGTTTTTCCCCATATAAGAATACGACTTCTAATAAAATCATTATATAATTCCAATTCTTTTGAATAAGAAAGACTTTGATCGTATTTTTCAGAATCATATACTTTTAAATATTCCATCGCTTCTATATTGTTATAAATTTTACCAGTGGTATCTATAGCACCGGGGCATCCTTCTTTATCAATAAAAAAAACAATATATTCATTATCTTTTTTCAGAATAAAACAAATTCCAGATTGGACATCCTCAATATAGTGATAATCATTTTCATCTAATATATAAGTCATTCCTGTTGAACTTACGCCCCAATAATAATCACCAACTTTAAAAATAGATGGATAATATGGAATTTTTCCTTTTGTACGTGTAATATCATCTTCTTTACCAAACAAATCTATTGTATAAAATTCCTCTTGTAATGGATCAAAGCATGTTGCTTTATAATTTATTTCATCGACATATAAACCCGTAGGAAAAGTTCCCAATCCCGCAGGGTAGCGTATATATTGAATACCATGAGTTTTTTTGGTTAATTCAATATTTTGAGCAAACAAATTTGTAAATAATAAAATTATCAAAAATATTATTATGTTTTTTTTCATTTTTATTTCCTTATTAATCTTCTTAGCTGATATTCTTTATTTGTATCACCAGCTTCTATTTGATACCAATTTCCTTTATGTACCTGATATGTTTTCCACTGGCCTTCAATACCACTTGTAGAATGAATTACATCAACCTGTTTATAATCTGTTATTACACTATTATTTAAATAATAATTTAAATTTTGCAATATTACAACATGACTTCCACTAACAACAAAAATATCACCAGGAACAGCATGACTTAATATTTTTCTATGCGTATCTCTTTGTGAAATAATCTCATTTGGAGTATTATTAGTGACTTCAGGATTGATATTCCACTTATTATTAGAACTGGCAGCAAATAAGGAAATAGTATAATTATTTTTTACAAAATCTGTTGTTCCTTTTTTAGCTCCAGAAATTTCATATACATAATCATTATTTAACTTATAATTCGTTGTTATTGTAGCCAATCCCGAACAATCTAATCCACTTGTAAATGAATAAGAATTAGAATAATGAGTAGTACCTGCACTATCCGTATGATTATAATAATTTGTTGAACCAAAACGAACTTGTGTTGATAGACCTGGCACACTTGGAGGATTAGATGATGCTGTATAAGTATGCTGCGTAATTGTTTGTTTCTCACTAACTGAAAGATTAGAACCATAATTTGCTACTCCATTTTGCTTTTTTCTTTCAGCAAATATATAGTTATTCCAGTCTCCATTAGGTGCTGTTGTTTGATTGTCGGCCCATGTTAATTCAGAATAAGTCTGATTATTCTCTCTAAAAGATCTAATTGAACGACTTTGCTTCAACAACTCTGTATTAAAATTTTCTACAGAATCCATTGCTCCCCAACCATATGCTACACTATTTTGAACGTCAGCCCCACCATTCCATTTACTCCAATTTTCAATAGGTATTTGACGTCCATTAGCAAATTGAATTTCTTCATCGCCATTTTCATTTAACATTGTATATGCATTCCATTCATTATATCCCCAATTAGGATTCCACCAATCAGGAGTATTTGTAGTAGTATCATTATTATTTACAGGAACATTCCATGGATGTGCATTATTCCAGTCTTCTCCTCCAAGAGCAGCCTCGGGCTTATTTATATAAAGATTTGCTCTCCATAGCATTTTTTTATCATAAACAGCTATATAATCAGTTGGTGATACCGTTACCTCTTTTTCAATACTACCATTTGAAATTTTGAATTCAAGAAGTAAATCATCGCCAGGTCGTGCTTTTTCTGCACTTTCTGGTCTTATGAGTATTTCTGCTACTTCATTTGTATCTGCATACTTTAAGATATTATCGCTTCCTTCAATAACAAACGAAGTTTTTTCAGTATCTTCATTTGAAACTCCCCAGTTAATAGCATATCTTTCATTTTGATCTTTTATAAGCTTTGCATCAAAATCACCTACCTTTATATCGAATTTACAATCACTGTTATTGTAAATATTTCCTTCTGTATTACCTTCTTTCCAATCTCTGTCAACAGCACCATTAAGTGTTACTTTCCAGTCCTCACCCTTTAGGCGTATTCCTATTTTGTTATAAGCACTAATACTTATTCTTTCTAAACTCAGATATTCTCCAGTATTTGGAATCCAGCGATATCGATCTGCACTATTCTGAGTATTCTCTCTCATACATCCAATTTCAACATTTATTTCTGGATCTTTATCATCAAGAACATTCCAGAAAATTTCATTATCAGTGACATCTTCAGCTTTTGAAACTCTTCTAATTTCTGTATATAATGGAACCTCAAAACCTTCTCCTATATTCCATATTTCTGAAAGCTTTTTCTTTTCAGCGCCTCTGTCTTCATTCATCCAGATTACTGATAAATTACCAAGACTCTCCTTTTGATAGGTTCCAAATTCTTCATTAACATTTGGTGTTTCAACAATTATTCCACATTTTTTACCTTGAATATTTGAAAACCCTTGTTGAATTGGGGCATATTCAAAGAATACTAAATCACCAACTCGGGCATCATTTACATCACTTATAAGAAGAGAATATTTACTCAAATCATCATATGAATCATACAAATCATTTCTTCCAATTGCTTTCTTCATTATTTCAGCTACAAATGATGTATTATCACATCCAAAATTTATTAAATCTTTTTGTTTTTTTATATTTTTAAAATCTTCTGGAGTATTTTTTTTACCTGCTTTATAAGGCATCGGGACAACAATATTCTTTGTAGTAAATACACTTTTTAATGTAATTACAGTATTTACATATTTATCTGCTTCATCGGCAATCTTTTTTCCCTCTTCTTTTTCTATAGTTTTATAATGTATTCCACTCTCAGGTGAAAAAACATTTCTTGATTCATTTTGTGCTAACTGTAAATATTTTCTAAATAAAATATTATTTGTTGTATAAAGATTAAGACATTTTTCTGAATCTTTATTTTTAAGACTTTCATATATAAGTTGTGCAACTCTTTTATATTCTTCATTTTTTTTGTTTGTTATTTTATTTTCAGGAGACTTTTTGAGCCATGTAAAAAAATCATTGTATGGATTATCATTTGTTCCAAGTGCCGCTGATGAAATTTCAGCAATTGATTTAGTATCTCTAAAACAAATGATTTGTACCATATCACTATCTTCTGGATATAAAGCAAATCCAAAAACACCTTTCAGTTCATCATAAATATATAACTCATTAAAACCATTATTTCTTGTTCTTACTGGATTGTATTCTGATTTTTTTATATTTATTAAACTTTTTTCAACGTTTGCATATCCGGCATTTTTAATATAAATATCTTTTTCTTCAGATGTTACAGTTGAGTTTTTATTATTTACAAATGAATATAATTTATTAATGGCATCAATTTCGTCAGGATTAGCTGCAAACCAAGAATTTTTATTGTTCTTTTTATCATAAATGTAATAACTTCCATTATCTCCAATAAAGAATGCAGTGTATCCAGTGGAATTTGAATTTGGAATAAGTCCATCTATAATCTTATGTTTTCCATTCTCTGTAGTTATTCTTAAACTTTGAAAGTTTTTCTTAGAATCATCCATTGTTATATAGAACCAGTCTCCTGCACTCTCACTCCCCTGTGCCCATAGGTGTGAGCACAGGAGAGCAGAAACTGTCATGAATAATACTTTGATAAAATTCTTTTTCATTTTCTGCACTCCTATTTTTTAATTATTTTCCTGTTTTGCTGTAATTACCGGCAATGCCAGTACGTTCTTTCCAACTTCGACTACAATCTTTTCGCCCTTAGAAACTTTTCGTTTGTAGACGTTCCAACCGTCGCGGTACCAGTCGCCCTGCATACCGAACTTCTTTTCTACTAAAGTCCAGCTGCCGTCTACAGCCATTTCAGGACCTGCAAACATGTAAAGGGTTACATTCTTTTTCGAGTAGAACTCTACGGTTCTCTTACCCTTTATATTCATGTCTGAACCAAGGTACTGAATGTAGTCACCACCTGTTACATACCATGGCAGTGTATGCAGGTATGCACGCTCCCAATAATGATATGGCCACTGTGTATAGTCTGCCGCATCATTTGCATAAATCTGGCTGTCGTATGAGAATGGAGTTTTTACTTCATGCTTTTTACCATTCAATTCTGCAAAGGCCATGAAGTTTCCGATACCGTCTTCTTTCTGAACAACAAAGGTCTGTGTCATAAGTCCAGACTTTCTACCGCTCTGATCATATGCCTGCCAGCGGATTGTATGTCGGCCAGGTTCGAAAATCAGAAGTTCTTTTTCATAAACCTTTTCTGTTTCGTTGTCCACTGCATACTTGATGTAATCTACTCCAGAATAACTATCCTGTACTTCTAGCCGGATTATACTTAAGCCCTTATCGCTTCGTACATTAATTCCTGTTGTAGGATTATATTTATCCAGCTGAATAACTTCGGTACGTTCTACTTCCTTATTGCCGGCATTGTCTACAGCATACCAGGTAAGTTTATATGTTCCTTCTTTTGTAAACTCAAGAGGTTCATCATAAGTTTTTCCGTTCACAATGATTCTGTTTACTCCAGAACCACTGTCGTATGCTGTAAAGCGTACTGTTACATCATTTTCATACCAACCTCGTGCATTCTTTACAGGAGTTATGAAGATGCTGCTTTCTGGCATTGTGATATCTGTTTTTATATAACTTGTTACAATATCACACTTCATTCCCTTTGAATCAAATGCGTAAGCTTCAATTAAATTGTCGCCTTCTACAGTTGTAAATGATTCTGTATAAGGCTTGAAGTCGCCTCCATTATGACGATACCAGATGCTTTCTACATATGTTTCTTTATCATCTGCAGTAATTGTAGCTACAGGAAGTCTTGTATACCAATCATCAGTTCCGTCTGCTGGATTAGAATATGTTACTGTTACCACTGGTGCATTAGTATTGCTATTGCCTTCGTATGAACGCAGGATATTCTTATCTGCCACTAACAGTTTTCCGTTACACATTGCAACTGCAGTAATGTCACCATTTACACTCCAGATTTCTTTTCCGCTGTAAACATTATTTATGCTGAGTTTTGTTGAATCAGCAATTACAAGTTTTTCATTTGCAAGTGCTGTGAATCTGCCTCCAGCATAAACATGCTTTACCTTAAGTGTATCGCGCTCATAAAGAACTGTAGCCTGATTATTTGAAACAGCTATTTCATCCGCAGAAACTGCAAGACTGCATTCTTTTTCATTTTTGATTATACCAGTCTGCTGTAATTCTAGTTCTGTAGAGAAGCTGTACAGCTTATTCTCTGTAAGTATTACAAAGCCATCTGCATCTACACTTACGTTTAGGATTGCATCTTCTAATTCAAGGCTCTTATCACTTCCGTAAACTCCATAAATCTTATTTCCAGTGTATACATATAGAGCATCATTATTCCATACATAATTTGCATCTGTAAGGCTGAATGGAAGTTGTTCTACTAGAGTTCCGTTTACAGGATCTATGCTCATAGCATTTTCTTCGAGCTGTGCAATAAGTACAGTTGAATTAGAGGTTATTTTACTTACATTTTCACGGCTCCACATTAAGAATCCTTTTTCAAGAGTTCTTGCTTCAAGAACATTATTCTTTGTAAGGCCGTAGAAGTAACGGTTTGTAATGAATCCTTTCTTATAGAAGATATCTGTTGAATCATAAAGCTGTTTTCCGTGTTCACTAAAGATATACATTCTTCCAGATTCTGTAAGAACTACAACTTTACTTCCATTGCTGTAAATATTTGCAATACCTTCTTTAAGTTTTGCATTCCAGAATTCCTGACTAGTTGATGGAATATCACTTACAACACTGTTTGTATTTCCGCTGTTCTTTCCATTCATTGCCCAGATTTCATCCTTAACAATAAGGGTCAAATCTTTTTCGCAGTAACTTCCGTCAACCTTAGAAATTCTTACTGTGAAACTGTATTTACCGCTTACACTTGGTGTACCTTCAAGCATTCCTGTTGTGCTATTAAGTTTAATACCAAGAGGAAGACTGCCGCTACTGAGTTTCCAGATTACTTCTGCACCTTCTGTTTCTGCTTCAAGTTTATTTTCATATTTTACTCCAAGCACAGCTTCTGTAAGTTTTTCTGTGATAATCTTCATATCACTAAGAACTGTTACTTTTACAGTTTTTGTAATATTAATATTGTTTCCCTCTGCATTTATTACAATGTTGTATTCTCCAGGATTAGCATTTTCATTACATGTAACCTGCATTTCCACAAAGGCATTGGTTGAAACAATATCTTTAGACAAACTGATTGTTAAAGGAGCACCTGCTTCTGCTTCTGCCTTAAGTTTTATATTTGATGCATAACCGTTTATTGCGATATTTACAGTCTCAGTTTCACCACTTGATATTGTATATTTATCTTTTGGAATTCTAACTTTGAAACTGTACTCATAAACATTCTTAGTTATAACATCTGAGGTTCCGTTTTCGTTTTCAACATATATAGTAAGACTATCACCTTCTAGATCTGCTGGAATTACGAAATCAATCTTCGAATCTGTATAAGAGTTTACAGCAAACTCTTTATCATTTAGGTAAAGCTTTCCTTTATCACCGAAACCATAACCGATAACAGAAGCTTCACAGCCTTTGTTCAATCTATATGGATTGAATGATGTAATTACAGGAAGAATCTTATCTGCTGTGACGTGTACTGTAAGCTCAAATGATTTTCCAGAAGAAGCCTTAATAACTATCTTATAGTCACCTTCTGTTGCATTCTGAGTATTTACCTTTATACAACCAGCTTCGTTCATTGGAATTACAGGTAATTCAACACTAAGCTGTTCGCTGCAGTCTTCGACTGTAAAGTTTGCAGGCTCTTCATAACCATCAAATGGAGTTACGCTAAGATTGAAACTTCCTGTCTGACCTTTATTCAAGAACACTTCTGTTGTATAAAGATTTACATCATATGAAGGAATAATTACTCCAAGTTCATATTCTGCATACTCGCCTTTTTCATTCGATACACGAATCTTATGAGTACCACGTTCTGTTATTACTGGAAGCTTCAGAGTTCTACAATAAAGATTTTCATCTTCACTTGCTACTGTTATAAGTTCTTTATTTCCAAGATAGTATTTAACACCTGGTACAAATCCTTCACCATAGATTGTAATTTCATTCTCTTTAGTTCCATCTACAGTTGCAGGGTATACAGCTGTAATAACTGGACTTGGATTTTCTACAGTAATCTTTAATGTAAAGTTATCTTTATTTTCTGGATTATTATCATTTGCAACCTCACACTCCACTGTATATTCGCCTTCTGCACATGTATCTGATGGTGTAATGAAGATTTTTAATTCGTTTCCATTCTTAGATACCTGTATATTCTTTTCAAATGATACTTCTACAGGAAGTTCTTCGTTAGCAGTAAGTTTATTATCTCCTTGAACAAGGCTTAGATATTCTTCAGTAGACATTGCGTTATAATCTCTTGCTGTTTCAAGTTTTTTAGCCTGTACATATGAAAGCTCATCTTTCCAGTTTTTATATGAAACATCAACTGTACATTCTGAAGTCATACCTTTTTTAGCAATAAGCTCTATAACCTTATTCTTGATATAAACTTTATTGTTTTCAGAATTATTATCTCCAACTACATAACTTATATAATCTGTATAATCACTTTCGTTTCCATATTCATCATATGCACACAGACTATATGAAACATTGCTTCCCGGCTGATAATTTGAAATATAAAGTTCTGTAATGTTACCAAGATTATCTTCAGATTCTTTACCATCTGTAATTGTCTTAAGCTTGTAACCTGCAGCACGTGTACCATTTGTATTAGTCCAGAGAAGTTTCAGTTTGTTTTCTTCACTTTCTGTTACATATACATTTGCAGGAGCCTTTAATTTCAAACCGCTTCTGTCTATATTGTATTTTCCTGAAGCAATTCCAGCAGGTGAATACATATCATCATCTGTTACAACTCTTGCTGTAATTACATATTCACCATCTGCAATATTATCTGTTGAAACATATCCTGCAAACTTACCTTCAGAATCTGATTTAAGATAACCAAGTTCTACTACAGGCGCATATTCATCTGTACTTGCAAAAATGTAAACATTTCTATTCTTTTCAGAAGTGGTTCCACTTACATAAATAGAATCTGTAGCATTTAACAAACCACTAGAAGGTTCTTCAACAGTTACAGTAGGAATCTTTTCTACACCAAAAGCAGCAAGTTCATAAGTTCCTTCAGGCATGTTATCAACACTGATTGTCCATTCACCACCTTCTGGATTATCTATGTTAATAAGGAGTCCATTTTCAATATACTGGGTATTTATTCCAATATCTCCAGCCTTGTACTTTTTACCAGATGGTGAGTACACTGTAAATTCTGGATCTCCTTCAAGGTAACCTATTACAAATGAGGTTTTTACAGGTGCTTCTTCACTAGTTTCTGGAACAGCGTTATTTTGCTCTATACTATTTAAGGTTGGAGTAGCTGCACCTAAAGCTATAGAACGAGAACGAATAGAAGAACTTGTATTTATATTCTTAATTGTATTATTTCCACCAGGTATTACTACCTTATAGATAGCTCCAGAAGTTACTATTGGAGAACTCAAATTGTTAACACTTGCAGAACGTGCAGACCTGTATGATTTTAAGTTTATTCCTTCAGGTCGACATATATCATAAGATGAAACACGTAAATCAAGTCCACCAGTTCCAACAAATGCACCAATTCTACCCCAATTGAATCCACAGAATTCAATATCTATATATCCAAGGAAGCCTCGTTTTCCATTTGTAAAGTCTCCAAACATTACTCCAAAGCCACCAAGCCATAAATCACATGGAGGAATACTTATAAGCCAACCGTCATAAAGTTCACCCTTTGGTAAACCAAATTTTGCTTCACCGGCACCTGAGAATTTAAGATTTCCATTCTGATCAAAAATGTAAAGCTCAATACTTCCACGAACAAATTTGATATTTATGTTCATTCCAGTTGCAAAACAATTATTTGTAATAATTGCTGCAGCATCTGCTGATATGTTCAAAGTACCAGAAAGGATTGTTGCTTTACCTTCAAGTACCCAGGTAATTTTTTCAATATCAATCCATGCATCAGCAGTCATTCTTGCCAATTTTCCGCCACTACCATCTTTTACAGTAAGTCCAAGCTGAACTCGAGGCCCTCTTTCACCAAAGAGTTTCTGATATTTTTCTGGAACTTCATCTGGGTAGCCGTATCCCAAACCACCACGAATACCACTTAAATATAAGCCTGTTGTTCCAAGTGGAATACCAGTTACAGCTTCAAAACTGAAGTATGCGTGCTTTAAGCCAATTGGATATATTTCACTAACTTCTGTAAAGCAAAGGGCTGCTTCAATTTCTCCGACATTTGGAAGGATGATTCCTCCGTGTCCAGAGATAAAGTATGTACCATCTTGCATTCTAAATTCTGCACCAATATTCTTAAAGCCGAATTCACCAAGTTTGAAGTCTGGTAATGTAAAGCCTGCACCACCGATACTTAATCCACTCTGAGCTGTTAATACAATATCATATATAGATACATTTGCTCCCGAAGCGTTAAAGAATTCTGGTAATTCAAGATATGCTCTAGAGAAGCCAATCTTAAATTCCTTAAAGTTGATTGTTGGTGCATCAAGAACTAATTTAAAGCCTGCAATTTCTGTCTTAAGAGATGGAACTTCAAATTCTCCATTGAAATCTCCATTTCTTGGATTAAAGGTTGCATTCTTTAAGGCAAATGATGAGCCACCCATTGAGCCAAAGTTAGCTGGAAGTGTGAGTCTACATTCTTCAAGACTTACCATAAACTCACTATTTGCAGAGAACTGGCCTACATAAAGTTTCTTTATATTTCCCTTAAATCCGGCAATTGTGACATCTAATGCTCCAAGTCCACCATTGAATGCTTTGATTTGTCCATTCCAGAGCATATCGATAGAAGCATCAAATCTTACGCCTCCAAAATCTACAGATGGGAATTTCAAGCCTGCAGAAGCAGCTACACGGAAGCCTTCATTACTGAAGAACAACTGGTGTACACCTACTTCAACACCACCAAGTATTTCAAATGAGATTCCATCATTTAAACCTGCATCAAATGCTACAAGCCCATTCTTTGTTGATACTTGGAGTTTATTGATTGCAAATGAAGATTTCTTTAATCCGTCAGGTACACTGCTGCTCTGTGAGAAGGCAAGTAAACCGCCTACATCAATAAGGAATTCATCTTTAACAGTTCCTTTACTGAATACTACACTTCCTCCTGACAACTGGAGTTGTCCAAACAGAAGTGCATTAATATTTCTTGCTCCAATATCGATATCTTCAATTTCACCATACTGATTGATTACAAATTTACTGATTGCAATTTCAGTTCCCTTAAGTCCTTCCGGCAGGCTGTCTGGCAAGATTGCACGACCACCTACAGAGAACTGAAGTGCTGTTGCTCCATGTTTTTGAACACCAATATATACGCCGTTTACTTTCAGACCATCTGCTATAGAAATATCACCAAGTCTGAAGGCAGCATCAACACTCTTTAATTCATCTGCTGTAAATACAAGACTTGCACTTGTTGTACTTCCACCAATACCCTGAATAAACTTATCTTCAGGCAGTAAGAGAGTTGTAGCTACAGAATATTCAATTTCTTCATTCTTATACTCTGCACCAAGATGTACATCTCTTAATTCAATACTGCCGATTGCTGTTTTTGCAAGATTATATTCAGCACCGAATGTCTTTACCTGACCATTGAGTGCAATTTCAAACTTATTAAGACGAACTTCTGTTCCACAGATTCCTTCTGGAAGTGAATCTGGCAAAATAAGTCCACCAGAAAGTGTTACACTTCCTTCATCTTTTTCACCATTATAGAAGAAGGCAACATAAACATCATTAAGCTGAGTTCCGCCTAAGTTTGGATCAAAGTTTATTTCCTTAACTTCACGTGTCCATACATCATTTACTTTTCTTGAAAGATAAGCATCAAGTTCAGTAATACATGGACGGCTTGCATCAATAGTAAAGTTTTCTATACGAAGGGCAACTCCACCTTTTCCATTTGCATCAAGAAGGAATGGTGGAGCTTTATCGGTAAATTCCAAAGCACCTGAAACACTCAGATACAGACTATTGCTGCCATCCTCTTTTCTGACCGCTACTGCACCATCTTTTAATTCTACTACTTCAATGCTTGGTGCAATTTTTCCGTCGAGACCATTAAGCTGAATATCAATATTACCAATATTGCCATCAGACTTAATTTCGAACTGTTTTAATTCTACAGATTTACCTTTGATGAAATCTGGTAATTCATCTCCTCCAAAATATGCATTTCCGGTAAATCCAAGAGTCATTGCTTTTGTAATAGAAACTGATGTCAAATTAAATGTAATTCCACTTAATGTTGTGCTTAATCTTGTATCAGCTCTTATTGTATCAAAATCAAATTCTCCTTTTAGAGGATTAAATGCTACATCTGTTATAGAGATATTATCAATACAATATGTTGATGGAAGTATGAGTGATGCTTTTTCCATCATAATCCATGGAGATTCATTTTTATAAGCAACTCCAACAGATGTTACTGCTAGAGCAAATGAATCAAGGAATGGTATTGTATATTTTCCTTCAAGTCTTGCATCGAATGATTTTACTTTTCCATCAAGACCTATAGAGAAATCTCTGATTACAACTGTTCGTCCAGATAATATTCCAGGTAAAGTTTCTGGGAGTCGGATTGTTCCCTTAAAGTCAATTTTATCTTTATCGATAGAAAGCTTTGAAATAGCAAAAGTCATATTCCACAAACGGAATGGAGATGTTACACAACCTTTAAGTTCAACTCCTTTATTTGTGATTGCGAGACCTTTTAATTCTATAGAAAGATTCTCAAGTTCTGGAACATTGATAGATGCATAGCCAATACTCAAACCTTTCTTTGAAAGTGAAATATAATCAAAATTGAATGTTATATTTCCAAGTGGAATTTCTGCGTGAGAGATAATAGTTTCAGATTCAAATGTTCCATCCGAATGCAGGCAAACTGAATTATAAGCCAAAATTGAATTATTGAAATTTTCAGGCAATGCAATATTTACAGTTGCGAAAAGACCTTCTTCTGAGAATCGAGTTTCGGTTATTACTGACTGATCTGAAATAATAGAAATATTAGTATTCTGTGGAGCAATATTTTCTCCAAGAAGAGTTCCATCCATTGAGAAGAGTAAATCGCCTACTTCGATTTCTGTTCCATTGAAGGTAACTATGTTAGAAACGATTTCTATATAGTTCTTCTTGAACTGAACGCCATGTCCTTTTATATTCCATCCTTTGTAAGTATAGTTATAATCAATATCCGCATAATCACTAGTTACCTTCATTGTAGGTAAAAGAGTGAGGGTAATATCACTTGAGTTGTATTTTGTAAATGTGCCAGGTTTTCCACTACCCTTTAGGATGAACTTATCGCCATCAAAACTTGTTTCTACAATATCCATTTCACAGCCGTTTGAAGTTGTAAATGAATATTTATTTTTTGATGTATCGATTCTTAAATTACCTTCTGAATCAATATAAGAATTTGTTAACTGAATTGATTGATTTTCACCGGTAATAAGTTTTGGCTTTGAAGATACTATTTCAAGTTTATTATTCTGGCTATTCTGATTTATGCTTGCATTAGAAATCTCAAAATAATAATCATTCTTAATTATATATGAGTCTTCTGCAATTACTTTTCCTGTACTGAAACTTCCATCTGCATTTACTGTAAATGATTCAAATGCAATTTCGAGTTCATAATCTTCAGCTTCATTCTTTACAGAAGCTTTACCTGTAAGGCCTCCATTGGCAAGTGAAATTGTATCAAATATTACATTCCAGCCGTCGAGCGAATAAACTTCATTCTGACTTGTTTCTCCTCCTGAAACAATGGCATTTGAGTTTAAGATAATATTAGATATATTGAGTTTAGTATCTTTAAATCCGTTTGCATTTGTAATAATTCCACTTTCTACAACAATTTCTTTTCCATTAAATGTTGTTTTCTTTGCAAGAATATCATAACCATTAATTTGAGTGATGTATTCATCTGCTGTAGTAACGCTTACAGTTCCTGAAGCTTTTAAAAGAACATGCTTTAACTTCCATGCATCAGAAGCTCCATATACTGGAACTATTAATTCTTTTGCAAATACACCTTCAGAATCAATTTCAATATCGATTATATTGCAAGCTGTTGAGTACTCAGCATTGATAGAACCATTTCCTTTTGCAAAGCCTGCTTTATATACACTGTCTTTTGCAGTTGTTGTAACTCCAAGATCTTCGATATTGTATTTTTTACCGTAAACTTCAATTTCACCTTCTTTAATAAGGAGCTTGTCTTTTGAATAAATTGCCTTTGTTACATTTACATTATAACCGTAAAGAACAAAATTGTATGATGCAACATTACAGCCTTTTTCAATATCAAGACCATCATTCTTTATTTCAAGATTTGTAACTTCAACAGCACCATATTCTGTTCCAATATTCAAAACTCCGCTTACAAGAAGTTTTCCGTCTTTTCCTATTGTAACTATACCATTCTCAATTATTGTATTTCCATTTTCGGTTACAGTCAGGCTTTCGGCTTCAAAATATTTACCCTTTGTTACTTCAAGTGTTTCATCATTTATTGCAAAATTCTTAATAACCAGTTTAGAAGGTGAATATCCTTCTGGAAGCTCAACTTCAGCCTCATAAATATTGATTATGTTACCGCTTATTCCAGCTTTCTTTACAATATACTTTACATCATTTAATACAAGCTCAAGATTTGTTCCGTCAATATCTGCATATACAGATTTGAATGAGGAATCTGTATATGTATTTGTAAGAGGAATTTCTTTTTCCTTATTACTTGTTACAATGTCAATATTCTTTGGTTCAAAGAATAACTTATCATTCTTGTTCTTTAATTCGTATGATTCACCCGCAATTTCTACCAGATTTACATTCTGGATATCAAAACCATCTGTCTTTACTGTAACTGGAGTAGCAATTACATTTGAAATGGCCTTGATATAAAGGGCATTCGGATATCCAGCTTCAATTCTTTCAAAGAGTACTTTTTCTTTATTCTTTAATTTATTCTGTACAGGAACTTCAACTGTTACATTTGTAAGAGAAAGTCCATTTTCTGATTCATAAACAAAGTTCTGGTTTTCAAAGATGAAATTTCCAATCTGAGTTTCATATCTTAAAGTATCAGCAGAAGGTTCAAAGTCTGCAGTTGGAATTGAGTTATCAGATGCAATCAATGTGCCGTTTGCGATGCAAAGCTCACTTATTCTTTCTTTTACTTCAGTTTCATTAATAGACTTGATTTCGTATACCTTAATATTTTCTGGTAAAAGGAGTTTTCCATTTATAAGTTTGACTGAACCAGGTCTTTTTTCTTTTATACCGGTTATAATAATACCGTTTGAAAGCTCTTTATATTCAGATCTGATAACTTCCGGAACAACTGCATTTCCTACTGCAAAACATTTTTCCAGTGTTGCTGTATTTCCAGCCTTGTCATAACCTGTAACACTCAGAAAATATGCTGTATCATTTCGGAATGTAGATATTGTATATTCTTCCGCAAGTTTTCCGTCTTCTGCATTAAGCACAACTCTGTTGCTCTTCGCATTTTCTTCATCAAGTCTTGTATACTCAATTACAATTTGGTCACATTCTGACTGAGCATCTGTAATCTTTCCCCAGATTATCTTTTTAGCAACAGGCTTGTCTGCTACATCTTCAACTGTGATTTCACCTTCAAATGCAGGTGCTTCAAAATCAAAATTAAATGAACGGCTTGCTTCTACGCTGTTCTTTGCATAATCGTATGCTTTTACATGAACTTCAAGTATACCAGACTTGAGGTCTTTTGCTTTACACAGATTCTTTACATTAATTACTGCTGAGGTATTCTTTGTATTTACATTATATAGTTTTTCCCCTGCTACAGCAATTTCAAGTTCATAATTTTCAACGCCTGTCAAATCTCTTGGAATGTTCCAAGAAACATTTGCAACATCATCATTGTAGAAATATGAATTGCTATAGTTTACCTGTGGATTTAATGAAATATATAATCCAGAAGGTGGTGTTGTATCTACTCTGAAAGCATAAATTGCAGCATCACTTTCTAAATCATTTCCACCAATACACCATACTTTAAGGAAATAGAATTCATTTTCTTCGTTGTCTGCAAGTTCCGCAAATTCTAGGATTTCCATTGATTTAGATTCAATAGTACCACTTAATACTACTCGTGTATTAGTGTCCGAAATGCCTTCTTCCAGAGAATATCTGTAGCCTTTTATTCCGGCGCCAGAGGTTCTTGTAGGCTTTAATACAAATGAAGCATTTGTATTAAGTTCTACCTCTTTTATATCATTTGCGAATTTATGTGTGGTACTTGAGATGAGTGCTTTGCCAGGTTTTCCGGTATCCTTAATGATTGCCTTAATTAATGATTCACTATAGTTTCCGGCGATATCTTCTGCTTTTACATAAATGAAATTTATTCCGTTCTGCAATGCATTCTGTGTATTATTGAGAATGATTGTATTTTCTTTCTGAATCTTCCAGCTTTCAGGTTCAATGCCTTCTGTTGTTGATACTCCGTAATGAATATTCTTTATGATTCCACTGTTATCAGAAGTTTCAATTTTTATAGTTAATTCATTTTTACCGATAAAATCATCATCTGAAATTTCATTTTCTTCATAGATGAATTTATTATTCGTAATTTCAGGAATCGACCTATCGATTGTGAATGATATTTTTTCTGAGTCAGCTGAATTACCCAATGCATCAAATGCTTTAAGCCATACGTTATGAGTCCCAGGTTCGAAATTCCATACATCAAGCTCTATAGAAGTATCAACCTTTTCTTTACGGGTAAGCAAATTGTTGTCAACAAAATATTCTACTTTTGCTACTCCAGATACATTATCAGTTACACTTATATTCTTTAATGTAAGCTTATCCTTATAGCTGTATGCTTCAGATGTAAATGACATTACTGGAGGTGTTATATCAACAATATCAATTATATATTCTGTTGAAGCAATGTTTCCGCATTTATCTTCAACAGTAAAATAAACCTTTTGTTTCTTTCCATCTTTTAAGGTCGCTACATTACCGTTGTTATATGTTTTTCCATCTGAAGACCATTTATAAGACTGCTCATTCAACCCACTGTCAGTATCTGTTGCAGCTGCAGTAATCTTGTTCCCATGCTGTGTGAAAGTTGTATTAAACACAGGTGCTTTTGTATCAATTCGAACCAATTTTTTTGCTGAGGTTCCGATATTTCCACAGTCATCTTCTACTGTAAACCATACTTCAGCTTCGCCGTGAGTGTTGAGAGTTAGCTCTTTACCTTTTCCTGATTTCTCAGAGCCGTCTGTATACTGATAGTAATATTTCCATGTATCAGAGTTTACATCATTAGAACGGCTCTCTGCTTTTATAACGGCACTTTGTGACCAGGTTTCAGGAACAGATGCAAATGTTACTACAGGTCCTGTATTATCAATTACAATTGTATATTCGTCGCTATATACTGTGTTTCCGGCATTATCAATTGCGTAGAATTTTAATTTATTTACACCTTCGTTTTCAAGTTTAGCTGAGATTGTGTTCTTGTACTCTTCCGAAGATGCAATCTTCTTAGAATCTATATAGATTTCATATCCGGTTGCACTGATTCCGGAATTTGCATCTGATGATGTAACTGAAATTGAAAGAGTTTTTGATTTTGAAGGTATAGTACTGTTAAATTTAATTACAGGCTTTGTTGCATCAATTTTTATCTTCTTGGAAGCAGTTATACCCTCAATACCGGTATTGCTCTTTACCTTGAAAACTAAGTTATATTCTCCAGTTTTATTTAAGAGGAGATAGATTTCAACATCTGTATCTTTTTGACAGTTATTAAATGTTTTTCCACCATCAAGAGAATATTGCCATGTACTGTCATTTATTCCGGATGAACAGCCGTTTGCTGTTAACAAGATTTTATAACTTGAAAACCATGAATCACTATTAAATGTTGTATAATTAATTGATGGGGTTGAATTATCAATATAAACTTCAACAGTCGTAATACCAGATTCATTTCCAGCTTTATCTACTGCTTTACAATAAACTGTATATGAACCAGTTTTATTCAAAAGATAACTTGAACCTGTAGTCCAGTTATTTTGATCTGTAGAAAACTTATAAGTCGATATTCCAGAATTTTCATCTGTACTCTTTGGTGTAATTGTAACTGAAGAACCATATTTATTTGCTTTTCCATTTAGAATTGTTATTCCACCAACATTTGGATCTGTAAGTGTGAGAACAGGAGCTGATGGATTAACTTTATCGACTTTTAGTGTAATTTTTTCTGATATTGCATCATTTTCAGCTTTATCGGAAACATAGATATAAATATTATGAATTCCTGTGTCTAAATCAAAGACTTTATTAAAATCCTGACTTGGAGACATTTCAACTTTATCTCCGTTGTCAATACTATATTTCCATTTTGAAGTATCAAGAGCATAATTATCGGTAGCAGTAGCTGAAACTGTAACAGCTGATTTTGTCCAGTCTTTAGTATAAGGGTCAACTGTGATTACAGGTGGGGTTTTATCTACTGTAAAACTAATTTTTGAACTAGAACCACTATATCCAACTTTATCTTTGGCAGTAAAATAAAAATCAGTATATTTACCCTCTCCACTAAGAGTAGCAACATTTCCAGTTCCCTGCCCCGTAACACCATTTAGTTTATAGGTATAATTAATTGTTTCAAGATTTGCTTCTTCAACCTTTGCTTGAACTGAAGCCTGTTTACTATAATTTTTTGGTGTAACTTCGTATGTTACTTTTGGTGCAGTTTGATCGAGGATATAAGTTCTTGATACTGTACTTCTATTTCCAAGATTATCACTCACACTAAAGGTTACAATATAAGTTCCATCCGGTCTATTGTTAAAATTAAAACTATTACTAGGAGAGGACATTCCAAGTTGACTACAAGAAACATTCCAAGACCCCGGATTTACACCAGATTGACCATCACTTGCTGAAGCTATTATTTCTACATTAGCACCAATACAGGCAGAAGAATTATTAATTGAAATTGAAGGTCCTTGTATATCTCGTCTAAATAGAAAAGTATGCGATTCAGAACTATCATATACATCATAATCTTGATTATGCCCCCAAAGTGGACCATCCCATACCCACTTTGTTTCTGTTCTATAATAATTTACAGTAATCGTTAGATTATTATCTGAAGAAATATTTGAAGAACCACTTGCACTTACTTGACTTCCATATGCTGACCATGAAACACCTACTGGATTCTTAAAATAAAAGGTGTTACCTGATCTTACTACAGCTGAATTTACAGTAAGATAAATACCGCCTCTTTTTGAGTTCGTTATTGTGAAAGTCTCAGAAAATAAAAGAGAAACTCCAATTGTAATTAGGAGTGAAAATAAAGCAAACTTTTTCTTATTCATAAACCACCTCTGTATTGTTTACACTCAAAGACCCTTTATTATAAACACAAATTTTTGACTTTTCGTTTTTTGAATTTGTTAGAATAAACTTTTCTATATTCGAATTATTAAGTACATTTAATTCATCCGAAAGAAGAGTTACAGATTTTTCATTTTCAAACATCCATAATCCCTGATGAACGTTTCTTCTGATGCTGGTTCCAGACATAAATGATTCTACTGATATATTCTTTACAGTCTGGTAGTCATCCATCGATATTGCAATAAACTGTTTTTTTCCTGAATCTTTAAAAAGAATAAACTGATCATCAACATAATTTGCAAACTGGACTTTCGCATCAAGATTTAAATCTACATCCTGAATATTATTCTGTGTTATATTCAGTAATTTCCATTTATTTTCAGTTTTATAAATCATCTTAACGTTATTTTCATCGCTGTAAATAATTTTTACATCAGATGCAATATAACTGTCTTCAAGTAAATTTCTTTTTATTGTAAGTGTTGAATCATAGAATGAAATCTTATTTGACAAGCTGTTATTTGAAATTAATTCAGGATAATAAGCATATCCTTGTGTGTTTTCTTTTTCTTCAAAATTGAAATTATTATACTTGTATAAGATTGTTTTATTATCAGCAAAAAGCATCAAATACAAATCTTTATTTTCAGTATAAAAGAAATCAACATATTCAATTACACCATTAGAGTTAATATCCTTTTTTTCAAATTGATTACCGTTTTTCTTTAAGAAGGTAATTTTTGTATTATCATTCGAAATATAATAACCAATTAAATCTCCTTCATACCAGTAATAAAATTTATATGAAGTTACAGTATCATCTGGATTTGAAATTGATTGAATATTATTTACTTCATTATCTGAAATTGAAATGTTGTATAAAACATTGTTATTTAAGAAGGAATAGTTATAAACTTTTGATTCATCATTGTAATTCAGTGAAAAATTAGAAAAAACACTCTGTTCAAAATTCAATGCATATTTTTTTAATTCAATTGAGTTTTCATAATCAACTTTTATCGTTATTAATTTATAAATATCATTTTCTTTTCCAATACATATAAAATAATTCGAATCTATTTCTGATAAAGATAAACCTTGCACATCGGTTATACCTGATACATCTTCCGGCAAATCAATTTTCTGTAACCTTGAAGCCTCATCTGCGTTTATTGCTTTTAGAGAGCCGTTTTGAACGTAGAGGATCAATGCTGTTCCATCATAATTCTGGGCGGCCTGCATACTGGTAACCCCATTGCCAATATGCAATTCGTTTGCATAAATAAGACAAATAAATAGAGAAATAAAAATCGTCATCAATTGTTTTTTCATAAACAAAACTCCAAGATTGTTATGCGAGTTAAATATTTATGAAAAAAAGAACTTTTGTAATATAAAACTTCTTTTTATCATAAAAACATTTTTTCCAAAGAAATTTATAATATAAGAAACATCGAAAAGTCAATTTTGAATTTATGTTATAAATCACATTTGTGACAGATGTCACACTCTTTTTAATATTTTTATGACAGATGTCATCTTTGTAATATCAAATATGATTTTGGTCATATCAAAATAACCAAGGTTATTTACCGCAGCATCATTTTTATTCCAGATTACCCCTTTAAAACTTACTGACTTCCGTTTATAATACCCTTATGACTTATCTTGCAAAAATTGGGGAGCTTACTCTTAAGGGCTCGAATATTCAGGAATTTGAAAATCTTTTAAAACATAATGCGGCTAAATATCTTGAGGGAACGGGAGCAAAAGTTACTCTACGTGCCGGCCGGCTTTATATTGAGTGCGAAGAAGCTGTACAGGAAAGAGTTGAATTTACTCTGAATCATCTTATTGGAATTACCGGTTGGGCAAAGGCTACTGTTTGTGATAAGACAATTGAAGCAATTAATAAAGCGGTTTATGAAATTGCAAAAATTGAGGCTGAACGCAGCTGTAAGACTTTTAAGATTGATGCACGCCGTGCTGACAAAAGCTTTCCGATGAACTCCTATGAGATTTGCTGCGAAGCGGCAGGTGATGTGGAAGCCCTTATGAAGGTTGATGTTCATAAGCCTGATACAACTATTTATGTTGAAGTTCGCGAAAAATGTTTTGTTTATACTGATTCTAATACTGGTTGCCGTGGACTTCCTGTAGGCTGCAGTGGAAAAGGCCTTTTACTTTTGAGTGGTGGTTTGGATTCTCCAGTTGCAGGATATCGTATGCTGCGCCGTGGAATGAAAATTGAATGCTGTTATTTCCATTCATATCCATATACTTCAGAAGAAGCAAAACAGAAGGTTGTTACACTTGCGCAGAAGCTTGCTTACTATGGAATTACAACATATCTGAATGTTATTCCTTTTACAGATGTTCAGATGAAGATTAAGGAAAAAGCACCGGAAGCCTGGAGTACTCTTATGCTTCGTGTCTGCATGATGAAACTTGCGAATCGCCTTGCCCATCGCTGTAATGCAAAATGTATTATCACAGGAGAAAGCGTTGGTCAGGTTGCAAGCCAGACAATTGAAAACATGACAGTAACTGAACATTTTGCTGAACTTCCACTTCTCCGCCCTCTTTGCGGTATGGATAAGGAAGAAATCATTAAGGATTCATATTTTATTGATACTTATGAAACTTCTATTTTGCCTTATGAAGATTGTTGTGTTCTCTTTAGTCCTCGTCATCCGGTATTAAGAGGACAGCCTGAAGAAGCAGAAGAGATTTACAAGTCTCTTGAAGTTGATGAATTGATAGAAAAGTCTTATAAGGAACGTGAGATTTATAAGCTGACGGTTAATGAGGAACCTGTTAAAAAAACTAATTAACTGTCATTCCCGCGAAAGCGGGAATCTGTACAATACTGACCTGTATAGATTGTCGGGTCAAGCCCGACAATGACAATAAAGAAATGAATTATGAAAGCTAATGAAAAACAGTTAATCTATACCCTTCTCAAAACTGCAGATGCTTATGAATGCGGATACACACGGGATAAATTTGCCAGTATGCCTGAATTTGAGGATGATGTTGAAACTGAAGTACAGATGTCCGGGTCAAACCCGAACATGACAAATAATGTAAGTCATAACTTGACAAATAATGCAAGTCATAACATTACACAAGAATCTATTCCGAATATGACACAAGATTCAACCATAAGTCCACTTTCTCTTGATGAACTTAATGCTAAAATTCTCCGCTGTACACGTTGTGGACTGGCTCGCACTCGAAATAATGTTGTTCCAGGAATGGGAGTTCAGAATCCTGAAGTTCTTGTTGTTGGCGAAGGACCGGGACATGACGAGGATATGCAGGGATTACCATTTGTTGGAAAAGCCGGAGTTCTTCTTGACCGTATGCTTGCTGCAATCGGACTTGACCGTAAGACAAACTGTTATATTGCAAATATTGTAAAATGTCGTCCTCCAGAAAACAGAAATCCATTTCCTGATGAACAGTCTGCCTGCTTCAGTTTTCTTGAAGCACAAATTCATATCTTAAAGCCAAAGATGATTTTATGCATGGGAAAAATTGCGATAGAAAAAATCACAGGTCAGAGCATTGCAATTACGCAAAAGCACGGTGAGTTTTTCGAATACAATGGTATTCCTGTTATGCCAACTTATCATCCTAGTGCCTTACTTCGTAATGAAGAATTAAAACGACCAGCCTGGGAAGATCTTAAGAAATTCAAAAAACGTCTCGACGAAATCAGAGCTAACTAACGGCAGGTAGTTATGCAATATCTGGAAGTAATTCTAAATCTGCCTGTAAATCAGGGCTTTACCTATTCATATATTCCTCCAGAAAAAGAAAAGCCTGAGCTTGTTCCAGAAATTGGAAAACGTGCCGAAATTATGTTCGGCAACAAAAAAACTCAGGGTTTTATTATAAACATTCAAGATACAATTCCTGCAAACTGTCCGGTAGAGCCCGGAAAAATTAAACCAATTAAACGTGTCATTGATAAAGAGCCTTTATTTGGAAAAGAACTTATTGAAATGGCAAGCTGGGTTTCGCGCTATTATTTATGTACACTTGGAGAAGCTGTTTTTTCTATGATTCCAAGCGGTAGACGAGAAACCAGTGCCGGTGGCTTTGGATTTGAAGAAGAAGTTGGTCAAAAGAAAAGGACTGAGTTATCCTCTGAACAGGCTCAGGCTGTTGAGGAGATTTTAAGTGCCAGTGGATTGCTTAATCGCTTTGCTCCTCGCAATGACGATGGTTCATCCTTTTTCCATTACCTCTACGGACCAACTGGTTCTGGTAAAACTGAAGTCTTTCTTTCACTTGCCGAAAAGATTCTCGAAACCGGAAAAGGTGTTATTTACCTTGTCCCTGAAATTGGATTAACTGCACAGGTCGTACAGTCTGTACGTGAACGTTTTGGAAATACTGCTGCAGTTCTTCACTCCGGGCTTACCCCATCACAAAGACTAACCGAATGGCACAGAATCATGCATAAAGAAGCCCGGGTTGTAGTTGGTGCTCGTTCTGCAGTTTTTGCTCCGGTTCCAGATTTGGGGCTTATAATAATTGATGAAGAACACGATGGTTCTTATAAATCCGGTAATAATCCGCGCTATCATGCAAGACAGGTTGCAATGCACCGATGTACTACACAAAAAATTCCTTTACTTATGGGAAGTGCAACCCCAAGCGTAGAAGCCTGGTATGGCATGCAGACTGGTTCAATAATCCGTCATACCCTTACCAAACGCCTTGCCGGTGGACAGATGCCACATATCTCATGCATAGATCTTTCTTATTTTCCAAGTGATGGATGCATTTCTAAACCGCTGGAAGAACAGATAAATAAAACTCTTGAAAAAAAACATCAGGTGATTTTATTTATGAACCGCAGAGGATTTACACATTTTTTCCGCTGCAACCAGTGTGGTTTTGAACTCAAATGCAAAAACTGTTCTGTTCCATTAACTTATCACAAGGTAGAAAATCGCCTTCGCTGTCACTATTGTGGATGGTCTACTTTTCCACCCGAAAGCTGTCCTCAATGCGGTTCTTTTGATATTGGCAGTTCAGGTTTTGGTACTGAATTTATAGAAGCAGAAACCCGTGCAAAATTTCCAAATGCCCGCATCGTTCGTCTCGATACTGATGTTCTAAAAAATAAAGAAGAACTCATTACGACTCTTGAAGATTTTCGCAATGGAAAATATGACATAATGCTTGGAACCCAGATGGTTGCAAAAGGACTTAATTTTCCGAAGCTGGAGCTTGTAGGTGTTATTCTTGCAGATGCCGGCCTTCACATGCCGGATTTCCGTGCGGGAGAAAGAACTTTTTCTTTAATTACTCAGGTTGCGGGTCGTGCCGGCCGTTATTTCCCTGATGGAAAGGTTATTGTTCAAACCTACAGCCCTGGAAAAGGACCAGTCCTATTTGCCTGTCAGAACAGGATTGAAGATTTTTACGGAACTGAATTAGCAGAACGCGAAATGTTGGATTTTCCGCCATTCAGCCGTTTACTGCGCTTAGTTTTCCGAAGTTTTAATAAAACACTGGCTGCAGAAACTGCTCGTGATGCTGTACGAATTTTAAGTGACGGTGCACCACGCGGAATGGAAATTATCGGACCTGCAGAATGTCCTATTGAAAAAATAAATTCTTCTTGGAGATATCAGATTTTATTAAAGGGAAGTTCAATTATTCCTTTGCAGACTGCGGCAAGAAAACTTCTCTTTGATTATACTCATAATCAGAATGTTTATATTGAATACGATGTGGATCCGGTGAGTTTACTATAGATAGATTGCTTCGTCGCCTTCGGCGCCTCGCAATGACAATAACATTACTGACGTTTCGCAATGACGTCATTGCGAGCACGTAGTGCGAAGCAATCTATTATACATGTCGTCTGATTCCATCAAATTTTATTTCGTATAAAAACAATCCGTTTGGTGGTGCGGTAACGCCGGCTTTTGTTCTATCATGTGCATCCAAAATTTTCTGCATTGAATCTTCAGGAGCACCTTCTTTATCCAGATTTACAAGTGTACCAGTCAATGTTCTAACCATCTTCCATAAAAAGGCATTTGCTTCAATTTCAAAAACTAAGAGATCTTTGCCCCATCGGTCTTTTTGCAAAAAGAATCTGGCACCATCTATGTAACGATTGTTTGAAACACTGTCATCTCCACTAGCTGCAAAGGATGAACAGTCAAGTTCACCGTGTAGACATTCACAGTATTTATTAAGACGTTCCAGATCAGGTACATAATTTTTTACACGCCAGCAGAATCGTAAATTATCGGCAGTAACGTTTCCATTTAAATCTGTAGAAATAAAATAACGGTAAACACGGCTTGTAGCAGATTTACGAGCACTAAAATCTTCGGGCACTTCGCGGGCATCAACAATTCTAACATCATCCGGCAAAAAAGCATTAAGAGCACGAACATAGTTTTCAGCAGGAATTGAATCAAAAGGAGAATAAAAATTTGCTGCCTGCCCTACTGCATGAACACCACTATCAGTACGGCCGGAACCATAAAGAGTCGTTTTTTGTTTATGAACTTTTTCGAGGGCTTTTTCTACTTCTCCCTGAACGGTTCTGTTTGCCTCGCCGCCATCTGCATCATCTTGCCGCTGCCAGCCACAAAAATCAGTACCATCATAAGAAATTGTGAGAAGAATATTTCTAGAACTCATCGTCATTTACTATCTTCGAAAGATTATCATAAAGATTTCTTGCATGTTCCAGCAAAGGTCCAGGTTTATTTTTAGAAGATTTACCGAGTCCGAAAATACGGGCAATTGCAGTTTTTGATTCATTTAGTTTTTTCAATCGTAACTGAATATCATCCTGCTGACCATATTTATATTCAAGAAGTCCACACAAATAAATTACACCATCCCAACCGTAGTTCTTATCGATATCTGGTCCCATATTATTTAATGTAGAACTTTTTTCAACTCGTTCAGTTTCATTTATAACAGCCTGCTGATAGAAAAACAAAGCCTTGCTGTAAAACATTTTCGAAATCAAATCAAAATTATGACCGGCACAATGCTGATTTATTTCTGCAGTGAGCCACGCAAGTCTGAGGGTAATAATTGCCTTCTTCATTGTTGGCAGAGCATATGCCCCCATATCATCATATGTCTGAAGTGCAAGATAATACATTGCAGTTCCATCATACAAAGAGCGTTCATGTTTGAGATTATAATATGGGAAGATTTCTTCGCAATTTTTATTACGTTTTTCTGAGTGTTCATAAAGTTTATCGGCATCATCCGGATCCATTTTTTCTGTAAAATCATTCCAGAAAAGTGCTGTATAACAATTTGGACAAACTCCGATTTCATAAATAAGAGGATAGATTCGGCCGAATTTTGCAGAAGGTTCATAAATACGATGAAGTTCTTCTGTGAGTCCACCGGCAATCATACGACCATTACCGCTGCGCATAACTTCGCGTTCAAAGTCTTTTTTACAAACCGGACATTTTACCTTATCTTTTGACCAGTATGAAATTCCGACTTTTTTTTCAGGACCTTTTTTTGATGAAGCCATAAAATCCCCCTTTACCTTTTTTCCAAAATAACAAAAGCCACGGCATATTCTTTTTCATGGCTCAAGCTCACAAAAGCAGTGCATTCACCAAAGCGTTCTTTCATCAGCGAAAGTGCAGCACCTTCTATATTCAGCAATGGTTTTCCTTCGCTATCTTTTGTTATATAAACATCTTTTAAATTAAAACCTGTAATGCCGGTTCCCAAAGCTTTTGAAAACGCTTCTTTGGCTGCAAACCTTGCTGCATAATGCTGACACTGAGAAGCAATACTTCCAGAAAAGCCGCGTTCTTTTTCATTAAAAAAACGTTCCAGCATAGCAGGATTTTGTACCCACTTTTCAAAGCGATGAACTTCAGTAATGTCAGTTCCAATTCCTGCAATCATCAGTTTTCTGCCTCAACAGCTTCATCTTCCTCTTCTTCTCCCGGCTTTCGAATAACCGTAAATGTAATTTCATCATCAGATTTTTCTACAAGCTGGAAGTTTGCAGGAATTACATAACGAAGTGGCAGTTCGTAAGTTCCCTCTTCTTTTATATCATAAAGATTAAGCTGAACAGCGTGTTTTGAAGGAATATAATTTTCAAGCACAGGCATTGCCCCAGAAAGTTTAATTGAAACAAGAGGCAATGGCTCTGCTAATTCAAAAGAAGTATCCAGATATAATGCTTCAATCTTTAATGAATCAAATTCTTTTTCGATAATCTTAGGCTTAACTGATACTTCTGCCTTAAACGGGCCTTCATCTACAACCGTAAGAAGTTTGTTTAACTGCTGATAAGAGGTTTCTGTTGAAAAATTAGTTTCTGCATTAGAAACATTAAGTCTTGTTGTATAAATCTGTTCGGTAGCATTTACAATAGATTCTGGTCCTATAATTTCGATTGTTGAAGGACTCATTGTAATGGAATCAATTTCATAACCATTGGCTACTTCACCAATTACAGATGGAACAAGTGGTACATACTTTATAGCCTTTCTGTCAACATCAATTGTTACAGTATCATCCTTTATTTTTACTTCAAAAGGATCATACTCCATAAGATTTTCTGAAAGAGATATTTTTACAGGAAGCTTATAAGTTCCCTTCTGGGTAATATCATCAAGACAAATGGATGCAGAAAGATCGGAAGGCAGAACTGATTTTATAGTTTCCTCACCTGCCCTTATGACAACTGAAACTGATTTTGGTGCGTTTCCAATCTGCATTACAATTCCATTTTCGATGATATTAAGCGGAACGACAACAGTTTTTGATTCAATCAGGGAAGCTTGATGAAAGAAATATAAGAATATTGCAATAATAAGGCAGACAACCTTTGCAGGCCATTTATCGAGGATTTTATCTAGCAAACGTTTTGTGTTCATCTACAGTATCCTCCAGTACCTGAGCTTCGGAAGTAATTTCAAGAAGATTTTCCAGAATCTTTCGAACTTCTTCAAGAGAAAGGTCATAATTTAATTTTGAATCATATGCAAGAGAAAGTGCACCAGTTTCTTCGGAAACAACCAGAACAACTGCATCTGAAACTTCAGAAAGGCCAAGGGCGGCACGATGACGCGTACCAAAAGTTTTTTTGATTGTATAGTTTTCTGAAGTTGGAAGGAAGCAGCCCGCAGCAATTAACTTTCCGCCTTGAATAAAGCAGGCACCATCATGAAGCGAAGTATCTTTTCCAAAAATAGTCATCAAAAGACTTGAAGAAAGATCTGCATTTAAGCGGGTTCCTGTCTGGATGATATTTTCGAGCTGAGTGTGGCGCATAAAAACAGCAAGCATACCGCGCTTTTGCTGAGAAAGCATTTCTGCTGCAATTAAAACAGCATCTACATAAGTATGCTTTGAACGGGTACCAAAAGCAAACCAGCCGTTTTGTCCAATTCGGATAAATAATTTTCGGATTTCCGGCTGGAATATAAGTGCAAAACCAATTACAAGGGCCGGAGCAACTATGTTCATAAGCCATAATAGAGTCTGAAGTTTCAAAAGGACAGCAACTCCATAGGCAATCACGACAAGGAGAAGCGACTTAAGCATCTGCACGCCGTTTGTTTTTGAGATAAAATCATATGCTTTAAACAGAATGAAGGTCATTACGGCAATGTCAAGAAAAGGCCGGATGAAATCATAAAGATATAAAATTCTGTCGAAACCTAACATAGTATTACCTGCATCGTCATCCCGAACTTGTTTCGGGATCTATTTATCAGATGCTGAAACAAGTTCAGCATGACAACGTTATATTTTAATTATTATACTATATTATCGGAGATTTTTCATCACATTTAACGTGTCAATTGCAGGAGAAACATCGTGAACCCGGATTATTTTTGCACCGTTCTGAACGGAAATCATATCTGCCGCAAGGGTTCCGGCAAGACGTTCTTCTGCAGGACGACCAGTCATATCGCCGATACAGCGTTTTCTGGAAAGTGCCATAAGAACCGGGTAACGGCCCGCACAAATTGAAAGTGGTTCACGAATAAGAGCAAGATTTTGTTCTGTTGTTTTTCCAAAACCGATTCCTGGATCAAGGATTATTTTATCAGATGAAACGCCGTTTGAAAGGCAGAATACTGTGCGCTGTCCAAGAAAATCTGAAACTTCTTTCGAAGTTCCTGGACCGGTGTGCATAAGAATAACAGAAGCTCCGGTTTTTGCTAGAAATTGTGCAGATTCAACGGAAGGTTCTGCGTCACAGGCTGCAGTTCCATCTTCATTTGCTTTACCTGCTCCACTAAGTGCCGTTACATCATTCCAGATATCTGCTCCACAGGCAAAGGCAGTTTTAAAGACTTCGAGTTTAGTTGTATCGACGGAAATTGGAATTGAAGAAACTCTGCGTACAGCCCGAATAACAGGCACTATTCTTGCAATTTCGTCTTCAATGCTTACAGGAGTGTAGCCTGGTCGAGTTGATTCACCGCCTATATCAAGGATATCTGCACCTTCGTCAATTAACTGGAGTGCACGGTCTACGCCGCCGCGACTTTCTGCATAGAAGGAATCGGGGGTGGCATTTACAATGCCCATTACAAAGGCCGCTCGTTCTGTTGCGGCGCGTTTTAAGCCAAACTGTAACTGCTGCATTCTTTTACCGCCTTTTTAATGTGAGACGGAGACAATTCCGCCATCTCAAGAACTTCTTCTCTAGAACCATGATTATAGAATTTATCACCAAAGCCAAGAACTTTAGTATTTACAAATCCCTTTAGTGCAAGTATGCCGGAAAGCCATTCCCCAACACCGCCGGTAATTACTCCATCTTCTACAAAAACAACACCATGATATTTTGAAGCAAGATCAACAAAATAAGTTTCATCAAAAGGTTTAATAAAACGAAGCAAATAAATATCTGCATAGCCACCATCCAGAAGCACAGCACGAACCGCTTTTTGAACTTCGCTGTACATTCCACCTGTTGAAACTATGAGAATCTTATTTTTCTTTGATTCAAGTTCTGCCTCTGTAATATTTTCAATCGGAAATTCTGTACATGGAATGAAAATTCCTCGGCCAAGTTCTACAGGATTACTCATTTGAGGAACTTCTGTCGGGCAAGTCAATTTTGGATATCTTATGACAACGCTTGTACCGCAATCAACGGCCCATTCAAAACAAAGTTTAAGGTCAGTTGCACTACAGACTGTCATTAGTTCAAGTTCTGGTATCGGGCGGAAAAGAGCAATATCATAAATTCCCTGATGTGTTACGCCATCACTTGGAACAGCACCTGCACGATCAAGCATAAATACTGCATGAGATTTCTGCAATGCAACATCATGAATCATCTGATCTACTGCGCGCTGCATAAAAGTTGAGTAAATGCAGACAACCGGAATCTTACCACCTTTAGAAAGTCCGCCTGCAAAAGTTACAGCATGCTCTTCTGCAATACCAACATCAAAAAATCGGTCAGGATATTTATGTGAAAAGGCAGTAAGACCGGTCCCCTTTGCCATTGCGGCGGTAATTGCAACAATGTCTTTATTTTTTTCACCCTCTTCTACAATCAGATTACTGAATGCTTCTGTAAAACTCTCTGTATCAAATTTTTCTACTGTACCGTCGCTAATCTGAAAAGGCCCGATTCCGTGGAATAATTCAGGATTATTTTCAGCGGGACTATAGCCCTTTCCTTTTTTTGTTACTACGTGAACAACAACAGGTCTGTGAAGTTTGCTTACACGCCGAAGTTCTCGTTCAAGGGCAGCTTCATTATGACCATCAAGAGGTCCAACATATTCAAAACCAAAATCAACAAAAAGATTATTGGTAAGGAACATTCCTTTTATAGCACGCTTTATGCGGAAAATTACTTTTTCAAGATGGTGTCCAAGATATGGAATTTTATCTATTGCTTTGTCTACTTTATAACGAAAACTCTGGTAACCAGCTGTCATAGTAAGCCGGCTCAGATATCGAGAAACTGAACCAGTATTATGGTCAATTGACATCTGATTATCGTTAAGAATTACTATAAGCTTTTTACAAAGCTGGCCTGCATGTGAAAGGCCTTCGAAAGCCATTCCGCCTGTAAGTGCACCATCACCAATTACAGCAATTACCTTTCCTTTGTTACCGTTAAGTTCACGGGCAGTAAGAAGTCCCAGAGCTGATGAAATTGAAGTTGAAGAATGGCCGTTTATAAAATAATCATGAGGGCTTTCATTTTTATTAGTAAATCCGGAAAGACCATCTTTTTTTCTGAGAGTTGGAAATTCTTCGTAGCGACCTGTAAGCAATTTATGAGTGTAACACTGATGGCTTACATCCCAGACAAATGCATCATCAGGACTATTGAAAACGCGATGCATTGCAATTGTAAGTTCAACAACACCAAGATTGCTGGCAAGATGTCCGCCGTTTTTTCCAACAACATTAATAATTGTATTACGGATTTCCTGTGCAAGCTGTTTCAGTTCTTTTTGAGAAAGTTTTTTTACATCATCTGGCGAATGAATCTTAGATAGTAAAATTTTTGACGCTCCTAAAAAAAAGACCGCGTAAATAGTAATACGCGGTCTTTCAACACATAGTCTCGACCTAAAAACTACTTGCTCTTATGTCGATTACGTCTAAGCATCTTCTTTCGCTTATGTGTCGCCATCTTCTGGCGCTTTCTTTTCTTTCCACAAGGCACGATGGCACTCCTTAAAACTTATATAAGTTTCTCTATTATGCAGATTTTGGGTTCTTATGTCAATAGAAATACTTTGTGAATTTCTGTTTTATTACGGCTGTAATTTTTTCAAAATCTTCTTTTGAGGCAGAAAAATCAATTACTGTACTGCCTGGAATATCGCGGATATAGGTATACTGCTTTTTTGCATATTTACAGCTGTGATGTTTTATTGCTTCACGGATTTCTTCTATATTATTAGATTCAAACCATTCGCTATAGCCAATAGCCTTCATTCCGGGAGTTTCTTTTGTGTAGCCTTTTGATATTAATGCACGAACTTCCTTTTCAAGGCCAGCTTCAAACATCATATCTACCCTCTTGCGAATTCGTTCATAAAGAACATCACGCTGAGGTTCTAATACCAGAAAAAGAAAATCATATCTGGAACGAAGCTGTCCTTCACCTTCAGGTTTAAAGTTTGAACGTTTCTGCCCAGTAAGATAAAACACTTCAAGAGCCCGGCAAATTCTGTATGCATCATTCGGATGAATTTTTGCAGCACTTTCCGGGTCGATTTTCTGGAGTTCTGAATAAAGAACTTCGTTTCCCTCACGCACAATTCTTTCTTTTAACTCATTTCGGAGTTTTTCATCAGAAATGGGAGTTGGAGCTACACCATATAAAAAGTTTCGGATATAAAATCCGGTTCCTCCACAGACAACAGGAAGCTTCCCACGTGAATAAATCTCCATGCAAGCTTCATCAGCAGCATCGACAAAATCTGACACATTATACTGCTGGTCTGGATTTAAGAGATTAATAAGATGATGGGGAATTTCCACGCAAAGTGTATTATCCGGTTTTGCAGTGCCAATATCCATTTCTTTATACACTGCCTGGGAATCTGCACTTATTACTTCGGCATTTAAAATAAAATGACTGCCCAGAGGTGAAAAAAGTTCCCTCGTTAAGGCAGTCTTTCCCGAAGCTGTCGGCGCAAAAATTACAAGAACCGGAGTTTTTGATTCCGGCTTTGAATTAATCTTTGTGCTCAATACGGTAAGTTACTCTATTTGTAAAAAGCTGTCTAGCTGCTGCACAAACAACCTTATCCTGATTTGCAGCAATTTCAGGGTCATTAACCTTTGCCATCTGATAAGCGCGGAGGCTTGCTGCAACTGTAATTTCATAAATATTGCCGTTGAAAGTAACGAGCTGTTCCAAAGGAAAAACCATTCTTCACCCCTAAATGATAATAGAATATTTTAACAAT
>OCVV011357789.1_pt1 | contig 68579 bp, 75 predicted proteins | sample 1539721 | NCBI WGS metagenome assembly OCVV01 (sample SAMN02144230, study PRJEB22623) | gut metagenome | biome: sheep rumen | host: Ovis aries | place: New Zealand
TACTTCTTCTGCAACTCCTTGCGAGATTTACAAAGAGGTATTACTTCAAGGCTCTTCTCCAAGGTCCAAATCTTTTTCTTCGATACTACCTTGTTGGGATAATACTTTGTCAGCAGACCAGCATCTTTGATTAAGACATAAGCCTGATAGTATTTTGACGCAAGCTCGCGGCGCGACTTACACTCAGGCACAACGGCAATCGCACGTTCAAGCGTCCAAAATCCTTGCGGTTTCAAGTCGCGCTTCAACCCACAGCAATATTCATCAATTAGCCCGTGAGCAAGCATGTAACTGTAATATTGTGGAGATTTCTCGCGGAAATCATGCAAGTATTCATATTTTGACACCTCGCGTCGCAGACGGTTTGGGGTGTAGTAGGTGTGCTTTGGACTGCCAAGGCCGCCACCTCTCTTATTGAGCATCTTCCAACCGTCGTCTGCATATTGGCTGATGTATTGATCTTCCACTCTGCCTGCCACATCCATGTCAATCCATTCATCAGTAAGGATTTTGAACTCGAACGATGCCCCCGTCTCTTGAATGTGCTTACATACTGGCGACCGTTTCTTCTTGGAGAGGTGCTGCGAGAGACGGCTCTTGATATTATTGGTCAATCCGACATAGGCATAGCCGTCGGAGAAAGTGAACACATAGATTTTACGCTTCGTCCAGTTACCCTGCGGTTTCATGTGGCTGCATACCTCGTCGAGCCATCCGTGGGACTGAGCTGCGCCGTATGCACCAGGGTTGCCATTACAAAACCCCATGCGACTATCATATTTCAATGCTTCTTTGTGACATCTTTCCTTAATCCAATATCCTGAAGGAGTTCGGTATTCTTTCATGTGGGCACAAATCTTCTCAAATATGCCGCGTGACTTTGCCGTGTTATATGCGGCCATGTCGCCATGAAGAAAATCCTTCTTATAATCGTAGCCACTTGCAATCTCTGCCAATTCGTCGTCAGACAGCCTGCGGACGCGACGGGTCATGTGTCCGCAGAGCTTATCAAATAGCCCGCGCCGATGAATTACAACGTAAGCCGACGGCTCATTCTTGCGGAACTCGCACAAGTCATCATACCCTGACGCAATCTTGGCAAGGTCATCGTCTGAGAAAAGTTTTCTTTTTGCCATACTTCAAAAACAAAAGACTGCACTACGCGCTGTTCAGGTCGCATAATGCAACAACCTTGGGGTGGTTGTCCCATACCCCGCACGGTGCAGTCTTGTATTTCTGATTATACATTATGTAATTATTTGAACGGTGCAAAGATAAGAAGAATATTTTGGATGTGCAAGGATGTGGCTTTTTATTTTATAAATTTAACGATTATCTGTCAAGATAGTCCCATTTCGTCGAAAGGTCGGTATTACCTTTGCGGAAAACAAAGGCGATATGAAACTGATTCATTTAGACTTGAAAGTGCCGAAGGGTTGGGCGCAGTGCTCGACACGGGAGCTGGAGATGATTGCCGAGGAGATGATCCGCAGTCAGATGATGGCCAGCCTGTCGCGGTTCCATCCCTTCGACTGGACCGAAATCAAGACGCGGCTGTTCTTCCGCTTCAGCGGAGTGGAAATCGTCACAATGGGGTCTGACCCTGATGTGCTATCTTCGACGGTATCAGCGGGGTCTGACCCCAGTGTGATGATGTCGCCGAGCGACAAGGACACAGATAGGGACAGTCCCCGTAGTGCCATCACAGATAGCACAGAGGGGACAGTCCCCACAGTGTCCTTCGTCTGCCGCCACCCGTCGCTCGGCAAGGAGACGTTCGAGTTGCAGACCTGGCAGGTGCATTCGTTCATGGAGCAGCTGGCGTGGCTCGACGCGACCGACGGCAAGGGCCGTGCGCTGCCGATGCCGAAACTGATGTGGCCGTACCCGACGAGACTGCGCCGCTGGTGGCCGCTGTGGAAGCGCGACTACTATGCGCCAGGCGAACTGATGGACGGCATGACGTGGCAGACCTACCGCTGGATCAACGACTGGATGGAGGCGTACACGAACACGGCGAATGCGCTGGTGGCGGAGCGGGAGAAACCACGACCGAATGTCGGAAAGCGGTCGCGGTTCGGTCGCATCTGCGGTCGGCTCATCACACTGGGGTCAGGCACTTCTGTGACATCTGCGACATCACAGCAAATGCCAGACCCCATTGTGACACTTGCCAGTCAGGAGCGCGATATCCGACAGACGGTGCTGTCGCTGGTGTTCGGCTGTCCGAAGTGGCGCATCCGCCTCGCCCGCATCTCGGAGGTTGAATGGCAGGTCATCATGTTCTGGTGGTCGAGCATGATGCAGTACCTGAAAGAACAATATCCGAAGTGCTTCAAGTCCTCCGACAAGAAGCCGCGCAGCCGCTCGAAATCGACACCGCTGCCCATCGAACTCTACACTCGCTCGATGGCCACTTTACAGAAATACCTCGGCGGACTGACCGAGGATGAGATCAACAGCCAGACCGCCCACGCCATCCTGCGCCACCTGAACGACATGGCGGTAGAAGCGGAGGAGATGGAGAAGATCCGAAGGAAGCATAAGTAAGGAAGTCGCTGACGCGAAAAATTTATCTTAAAATTAAAAAGTTAAAATTCATCAGAATAATTATAAGAACATAATTCTAAGAATAATTTTTGCCCACAGGGCACTTAAAAACAACAGATTTATGAGCATTTTCACGTATTTTTCAAAGAAGCGCCGCGAGCAGCGCAAGAAGCTGAAGGAACTGAAACAGTTCAGCAGCACGTTCTCCACCCTCGACCGCCTCGAACAGTCGGGCTTGCTCGTCTGGGACCAGAAACAGCGCCGACTTTTCATCAGTCAGTCGTTGGCTGTGCTGATGATGAAGGATGCCGAGAGTTGGGTCAACTTCGTCACCAACGTCTATCAGTGGCTCTACTACCAGCAGGCGCAGGAGGCATGGAACGCCCACTTTCTCAAAGAAGAACTCGCCGCCGTGCGCAAAGCCGCCGCAGGCTTCTCCCCCGAAGTTAGGGGGAGCCAGAGGGGGTCTGAACAAGCGCATTTGTCGAGAGCCGACATCGAGCGCATCCGCCTTGCCGCCCGCCAACAAGTAGCCGAGAGCGACATTGAACCGCCGAAGGTCGAACCCTTCGAGTTCTTCATCGTCCAGGACACCACCGACGCCGCCGCCAAACTCATCGCCGTGGGGTGGTTCGACCCCGAGACCAACGATATGGAACTGGCGCCTTGGAGCGAGGTGGAGCCGCTACTGAAAAAGGGTGGAGACAATTAGTCGCCACCCTTTCTCTTTATACCTTTATATATATTATATAGCCGCCTTACTTATACTTGCTGACGAACTTCAGCCCCGACTGCACCTCGTCGATGAGCCCGCCGGTGCCGTACTTCTGAATCTTCGCGGGGATGCCGTTCTTCTGCAACTGCAGGACGGTGGCCGAGAGGGCGGCGACGGTCTGCGACAGCGAGTCGAGCGTCTGGCGCATCTCGGGGCTGTCCTCGCTGCCCTGCTGCCCTTGCTGCGGCGCAGGCAACTGCCCCGCAAAGGCCGTCGCCATGTCACTGATGTTACCCTCGTCGAACGTCCGCACCTTGCGCGTCGTGATGCCACGGTCTATCAGCGCCAGGTCTCGCAACAAATCGGGACGGTTCATCTGAATGGCCCTTGTCGTCTTGCGCCCGATCACAATCTCAGGCCCGCGCTCACCGACGAGCGCCTGCTGACCGTTCACCCGCGTCGCAATCGGCTCCGTCACCATCGACACACCCTCCGGCAACGACCGCTGCTCGCGAGCCCGATACACCCGTCCGTCATCGCCCACGACCGTCTGCACGTTTCCTTCATCGTAAGTCAGCATGCCGCTCGCCAGCTTCACTTTCGGTTTCGCAGCAGTGGCAGAATTGTTATTACGATTTGTGGATAGAGCCGCTTGGAGCAATCCCATGAGCAAGGCACTGATAACAGCCACAAGCGGAATACCCCACCAACCGAGCTGTCCGATGGTCTTGGCCGAACCAGCGGCAATACCCATTGGAATCTCCGTAGCGACATGTGCGGCTTCCTCAGCCTCGCTGGCACGGTTGATACTCTGCTGCATAATCAGATTCTGCAGATACTGCGCACCCATCTCAATCATGGCCTCGCCCACGGCCAGAGCCATATTCTTCCACAACTCTTCCCAAGTGGCTTCTTCACTCTTCATGTTGAATATCATGTCGCCAATCTTGCGACCTGCGGCCTGCGTGAAGTCGGTGACGGGCTTGACGAAGTTCTTGATGGAATCTACGCGCTTCTGCATCTGCTGGGCTACCTGAGATGTCAGATTGTAGGTCTCGTTGATAAGCGCCGTCTCGCGCTCTTTCATCAGTTCCTCCAGTCCTGACCGCTGTTGCTTCAGCGTCATCTTGGCATCTTCTATCTCCTGCTCAGTGGCTCCGTTGCGCTGCATTTCCTCTATGCGCAGACGGTCGAGTTCCATCTGTGCTTCGAGATTACGTTTGGCATCATCGTATTCCACCTTTCGCCAATGGATGCGGTTTTGTATGCGCAGGATTTCAGGATCGTCGGCAATCTTATCAAGTCCGAGTTGTTCAGGAATAGTCTGCCCGATACCCGCATCCTTTAAGATACCTTGACGCTCCAACGACTTGTCGGTCTGCTCTTCCTGATCACGGTAGCCAGCCAACTGGAATCGCTGGTCTTGCAGTTTCTTTTCGCGTTCATAGGCTTTCTTCGTGGCCTCGGTGTAGTCGTCGCTGGCCTGAACGAGCGAGAGATAGAATGCCTGAATCTCCGACTTGTATTTCTCAGTATTGTGCAACCACTTGTCGAAATCCTCTTTGAAGGCATCTGCCCACGATTCAAACTTAAACTCCATGCCGTTGGCACCCATGCTGACGGTGGCATTGGTCAGTTCGCGCAGCCAGTCGTTGAGTTCCTTGCTGTCGTTGTAGTTCACGGCCATCGACTTGCCACCTCCGGCGATAAACCTGGTGGCGGCGGTCTCCAGTCCCTGTCGGCGCTGCTGCTGTACCTGCTCTGCGGTTGGCGGTGCCTGATAGCCAGCCTTCAGTGCCTCGTCCGGGTTCTCCGTAGCCTGACGGATGCGGTTGGCAGCGGCCACGGCACTGTCAGTAAGCAGCCCCAACTGGGCGAGGCGGTTGTCGAAAGCGTCCATCGCCTGCTGCAAGAAGTCGTACTGCTTCAGCATCTTCTCCACCTCCTTGGCGGTCTTGTTGCGGATTTCCTGCACCTTGCGGCGGTTGCCGGCGGCGTTCTTGTCGAGTCCGTCCTTCAGCGACGAGGTGGTGATGCCGTACTTGCCGCCAGCTGCGTCGATCTTTGCGAGTTTGTTGCTGATGGCGGACATCGAAACGTCCAATATCTGCTGGAAGAGCTCTTGCGACCACTCGCCCGTGTCGAACATCATCACGCGCAGGCTCTCCTTGGTCTGCTCCCACGTCTGGGTGTCGCGCCCACTGATAGCCAGTCGGGCGTTGGCCAGCGCCTCGTTCTTCGCGGCCTCCAGTTCGCGGTTCACCATCTCCGCCTGCTGCTGCGTCCACTTCCCGTCGGCGGCGAATCCCGTCACCACCGTCTCCTGCAGCCGGTACCACTCCTCAATCTTCGCGATGATGGCATCCGACTCCTGCTTCGCGTCCTGCAAGTCCTTGCGAATCGCCTGCTTGTGATCTTGCGCCGCCTTGCGTGCAGCACGCTCAGCCGCTTTATCAGGAGCATCGAGTAGCGGATCCATCACTTCTTTCTCACCTTGCTTGGCGAGGGTCTCATTAATCAAGTCTTGCTCGGGCTTCCATTTTTCATTCACGCGGTTTAGAGCCGTATTGGCAGAATACGACTGGGTGGCATAGCGGAGAGCACGCCACAAATTCTGACCGTTAAGCTGACGGAAGATATCACCATTCTCTGTGGTTACACCTTTTATATCTTTATAGGTGCCGCTGGCACTCTGTTTCAAGGCATTCTCCACTATCTCGTCGGACAGGTGGAAGGCTTTTGCGTTAAGCTGCTTGGCGAGGTCTTTGATAGATGTACCCTTGGCAAGTGCATCGTTGACAACGCCCGTCAGCCATGCGCCGTTATATTGGCTCTGCCCCATGTATTTGTTGTATTCCTCGCGGCGCTGTGCTGCCCATCCCTCACGGGGTGCCACCTGATTGCTGATGTCCTCTTCCTTCATCTGGAGGGCAATCTTTGCACGCAGGGCTTTCGTCACCTCGTTATAGGCTTTGGCAATGGCATAGGCACTGCTCTCCTCGGTTATCATCTGTGAGAGGTACTGACCGTACTGCTGCTTAAAGTTACGGATGGCTGCTGCACGCTCCTTAGTGCCTTTCTCAGCTGCGAGGATAGCATCACGGAATCTGCCTGCTTCGGATGCCGCAGCACCGAAGGCCACATTCAGGTCGCCGAGGTCGCGCTTGAATCCAGGCATAGCCCCCCGCGCCTCGTCCATCTTGTCCTTGGCTGCTGCAAGGGAGAATACGAACTGTCCCAGTACACCGATGGCCGTAACCACCCAACCTACCCAGTTGGTCTTCATCATCAGTCCGAGACCTCTGAGCGACAGCATGGTGCGGATAGTCATTCCTTCGACAGCGAACAGCGAATTGTAGAGCATCATCAGTCCCTTGATACCACTGAAGGCTGCAAGGCTTGTCAGCAGTCCTGGCAGAATGGATATAAATACCTTGAGGACACTAACAAGTCCTTCGAGCAGGAATTTGGCGGAGGTCATCACCGACTCAGACTGCGTGAGCTGTACGGTCATATCATACCACGCCTTTGTAAGCGATTTGACGACATTGACACCCTCGGGGTTGACAAACGCCTTGGTCCACATGTTAGCGGCTCGCTCAGAGTAGGCTTCGGCTGTCTCCATCTGGATAGCGTATTCCTGACCTACCGCTGTTCCCTCGGCAAAAGCGTCGCGGGCAGTCTCAAGGTGCTCTTTCAGCATATCCACACGGTTTGACATCGTGGCCATCACAGCCACCAGTCGGGCACCGTCGGAACCGAGGTCTTTGAACACACCAGACTGCATCAGAGCATTCATGCCGCCTTTCTCACGCATCTTGTCGAATATCAGCACCAGCGCATCGGTCATCTTGCCTGCCTGATACATCTGACTGATAGTGCCTGGCTCAATATGGAGTGCATTCTCTATCAGGTTGGGCTGCTTCTGTACGGAGGTAATCAACTTATTGAAGGCTGTAGCTGCCACCTCGGGCATCAAAGCCATTGAGTCGGCGGCGGAGCCAATGGCCAACAGCTCGTCAGCGGTAATTCCCGCCTGATTAGCAAGTCCCATCAGTCGTTTTGAGAACTCCACGATGTTCGTACCCGTGGCGGTAGAGGTGGATGCAAGTTTGAAGATAGCCGAGCCGACGGAGTTCATGGCTTTCTCGACACCGAGTTTCGGTATCAGTCCCATCACCTCCACCATCTTCGACAGGGCGGTCATGGCATCTGCCCCCATATCTTCTGAGAGTGCATTTTGAACGACCACGGCACTTTTTACAAATCCCTCAAGCGCATCGGTTCCAAGAGTTCCGAAGCCAAGTTTTGCACCTGTATAGGCCAGTTCGTTCAGCTGTTGCACACTGGAGCGGGTATCAATCTTTGCAAGGTTTGTGGCCAGTGCGTTGATGGAATCCATCGGCAAATTGCTGACCTTACGGATATTCGCAAGTTGATCGCTAAATTCTTTGTTGAGCTTTACGATTTCCGACAGTTTTTCTTTGGTTCGATTGAACATGGCAAACACGCCCGCATAGGCCACGAGGTTCTTCATCGTGGTCTTTAAAGAGCCGCCAAAAGACATAAAACTCTTCGACGCACCTTTGCCCGCACCCTCGATGGCAGAAATCTGCGCCTTGATCTTCTCAAGGTTGTCGCGCCACTGCTTCGATGCCTGCTTCTCGCGACCTGTGAAGTTGCCGAGTTCCTTGGTCAGTTCACGGTAGCGGCGCTTCAGTTCTTTCAGACGGATATCCTTCAGGTTATCCATCGTCTTGTTCATCAGCGTCTGCGAATCTACCATACGCTTGAGCGACTGCTGGGCATCCTTGATGTCGCGGTTCAGTTTCTTGAAGGTCGCGGTCTCCTTGCCGTCGACAGTCAGGTGCAGACCTTCCTTCATCATCATCTGTTTTGTCTTCTGAAGTTTCTTTAGCAGATTATTGATGTCCTCAATGTCGTTCTTGGCCGCCTGTGCGTTGGTAGTCACGTTGATTTTGGCTTGTGCCGTATCTCCTCTTGCCATAGTTCTTGCGTTGTTTTATTGTTTCTTTCGTCAAAGGTAATGAAGTGTTTGTACTAATTTGGGACATAGGTTGTTTTCGCATGTCCCATTTTGGAGAAAAAAGGTTTTATCTTTGCGCTATGAACATTTAAACGAAACGGATATGGCAAAGAAAATCGACCCTGTAATCACGCCGCCGATGGAATTACGGCGCGTCATCACGCAGTTTCATAAAGACACACTCGAAATGCTGGAGATAGGCGCTGCCACACAGCACGTGTTCCCCGTCGAGGTGTACCCTGGCTATAAGAAAGTAAATGCAATGCGCAAGCGTCAGGGCGGCTGGTACTCCACAGGTCGCGGTGTGCGGTCGTTCAAGGGTTTCATCAAGGCTGCAGATGAGATTGATAATATCTATCTTACTTACAGTTTTAACCGATATATGCGGTTTGCGGAATTAGGAGTTGGTAGCGGCGTGACTGCAGAAGCCGTTGAGCGTTCAAAGAATGCCCACTTCGACCAGCGGTATATCAGTAGTTGGGATCGCTCAGCCGGGCGAAGTCACAGACCTTTCATCCGTAGAGAGGTTAACCACCTTTGCAGTAGGATTTCCAATTATTTATGTATGGCTTACGGCGAACAGATTAAGGTGGCTGTTACAGAGGGTCTGACAGTGGACCTCGACGTGCAGAACGCTATGCGGATGTTTGAAGGAAAATAGGAAAGAAAGTTTTTTCATTGGTTACTATACACGAAAAAGGAGAGGCTACCTTGCGGCGGTCTCTCCTTTTTATATATTATCCGTTGGATTTTAGTCCTTTCTTGGCAAAAGCCTTTTCACGGCACTGAGGACATTTTACCTTCCTGTTGGATATTTCTATTAACCGCTGCGTCCATTCGTGGCCGCAGTCTGGACAATGCCATGAGAACGCAAGATGGCTGAACGGCGTCACCATATCAGGCGTTACGGGCAGATTGGCTTCCTTATCCCAATACTTTAATAGTTCGGGCTTCTTATCGGCCAAAGAGCCGTCCTTGGCGACGGGATTCACCCTTGCGTAGATTTCAGGTGTATCGCGCTCAATGTTGATGTCGATAGGCGGTAGCACGCCGAGCAAGCTGCATACCTGGTTAATCAGCCACACATAGTCGGTGTTGCGCCGCTGGGCGTAGATATGATTACCCTCGACCTTGTTTATCTTCTCAGACTCCTTCACCCTGATGATACGCCATCCGCGCTTCTTGCAGTATTTGTCTTTGCGGGCGTCGCGATTGGCGGTGTCAGCCTTTGCATGCCAGAACATTCCGTCGTACTCCACAACGGTCTTGAATGGATCAATGAATATATCAAAATTAAAACCACCCTGCTTAAAGTGCTGATTGACTTCTACCACCTTCGACAGGTAGAAAGCGATAGCCTGCTCGGTGAATGATGTGCGGAGCGATGTACGGCAGGTAGGACAGCCTGCATGACGCTTGACACGCTCACTCGGGCTTGTCTGAAAGACATGTCCGTACTTACATTGCCAATAGAAATTGTCTCCACAACCGGAGGTGATGTCATAAGGGGTCACGTCACCGTTGAGTGTTGGGTGCCACTCTTTTGCCAAGAGCGGATGTTGGTCGCCAAAAGAACCTTTGCGCTTGACTTCACTTTCCCGATGTTTTTTTCCGCCTTCTATGGAGGCGCACTTCTTGCATAGTTTTGCTTCGTATTTATGCTTAGGCGTATTAAAATCAGACTTACCGCAGCGAGGGCATTTCCACCAATACATATCGCTGCTAAACGCCAATACCTTATCAGGGCTAATGTCGTTCTTGTCATAATCCCATTGAGCCAACATGTTAGGGCGGTCTGAAACCTTTTCACTCTTTTCCATTCTGGTGGCGGCACGTGATGTCATTCTGATTTTCATGGCACAATCATCGCAAACATGAGTGCTTGCATATTGGTTGCTGGCCGTCCGTCTGTAAGACTGACCGCATTCGGGACACTTCCACCAGTAATAACCATTGTTCCTATAAGAGATAGTTTTTGGGTCTTCCGTATTGCGCTCGTAATCCCAGCATTTAGACTGGATAGGGTCATCAGCAATACTGTGCGATTTTGCAAGTTTTGCGGTCTTGTTGTTTTCTGTGCGATGTTTTAGACCACATGTCCGACAGAGTTGTGTTTCGTGCTCATGGTTAGCACCGCGCTGAAAACTCTCACCGCATTCGGCGCATATCCACCAGAATTTCTTATTGCACTTGCTGGCCACCTCGGATGGCGGCATGGGGTTCTTATCGTAGTCCCATTGGTTCAGCAGCAGCGGCACGTCGGCTACGGTCAGTGTCTTTGAAAGGTGAGTCTTTTGTCCATTTGCGATCCCTTTTTTAGATCCGCATTTGCGGCACAACTGCGACTTCTGCTCGTTTCCGGCAGACCTTTCATGGGGACGACCGCACTGAGCGCATATCCACCAATATTTCTTTGTGCTTTTATATGTAATATCTGATGGGCTGACGGTATTCCGCTCGTAATCCCAATATTTGATAAGAACGGGATCATCGGCTACACTGTGAGTCTTTGCAATCCTCGACTTATAACCATTAGAGACACCTTTCCTTTGGCCACACTTGCGGCAGAGAGGCGACTTGTGCTGACTCTGCGCCACTTTCTCATGCGGCTGATGGCACTCAGGGCATATCCACCAGAACTTCTTGCCGCTCTTGCTCGCCACAGTGGCGGGGTCGGCGGTGTTATGCTCATAGTCCCAATATTGGGCAATGGCACTATCCTTGACTGATACGAACTTCATAATCTCTGCGGTTTTAAATTCTGCTGTATCTGCTCGGTGAGTAGTACGGCGCGTGGTAGTTGGTTCTCACTGCGGCCTTGCGGCGGTGGCGCGGCACGACGGCCTTAGAGAGCAGTGCCATCAGCTCCTGCATCTCGGGATCAATGTCGGAGCGGTTCATAAGGCAGCGTCGTTAGGGTTAATCACTTGCGGGGCTGTCAGGCGGCTGAGCACCCTGCGGATGGACTGGCGGCGACGGGCTATCTCCATGAAGATAGGGTAGGTCGCGCGGACGTTGGTAGTTGTTGTTTGCATTTGAATTTAGACAAAATAAACTGCACTACGCGCTGTCAAGGCTCAAATGCGCTGATGCCTTCGGGGTGTTATCCAGTGACCCGACGCGGTGCAGTTCTGTTTATATATATGAGTCTCCCGACTCCTTCCATTAAGGGCACAAAAAATGCCGCTCGTCGCGGCTTCGTTTGTTTCTTCTGTGCCGCGCATTTGAATTTAGACGTTGCAAAGATAGGCATTATATCTGAAACTTGCAAGCATCGGGCACACCTTTTATAATATATTAAGAAAAATCGTGTGCGGCGGGCCTCGCGGCTGGTCGCACACTTGCTTATGTCAAAGCTAATACACTTGTGTGGTTATTCGTCGTAATCTTCGTCGTTGACGCAGAGGGGGCGGGGGTCGATGCCGTAGAACTCGATGCCCATGAGCCACCAGCCGTTGAGGTGCATGGGGGTGGTCCAGAAGGCGGTCTTGTTGATGCGCAGTCCGCGCAGTCCCTCGCGAGTCTCGCGGTCGGCGAGTGAGAAGAAGGGGTTCGACAGGTCGGTGCGCCCGTTGTTGGCCCACGACTGCAGACGGGCGAGCCAGGCTATCAGCGCGGCGGTCATCTTCATCAGGTCGCGCTTGCAGTCGGCGGCCCCGAGTTCATCGACCACGTTGTTGGGCGCTCCCTTCTGCTTCACGGCGAGGTAGATGCCCCAGAAGCGGTCGAGGCGGTTCACGTTGTCGCTGTTCACCTGTCCATCTTCTGCCATGCGGAACAGCAGGCAGGGCTTGTCAATCAGGTTCATATTGCGGCTCCACTCGCTCTGCAGGTCGATTTCCTGGATGCGGAAGAAGCGCTTGTCCTTCGACTTGGCGGCGGGGTCGTGCTTGATGCGCTTGTACTTCGTCGCCCAATACTCCAAAACATTGTCAAATTCAAACATAATCGTATCTGTTTTTCGGCAAAGATACAGCCGCGCCGATGCCGAAATGGGACATACCCCCTCGCGGACACAAAAAAAGACCGCCACGACGGGCGGTCTATACCTTTTATATATATTATATCGACAATCAAGGGGACACGCTGCGCTCGCATCAGGGAGCCAGTTCCCGTTGATTGTTAATTAATCGTAAAGTTAGAATAATAAGTGCTATATTTGTTTGCGGGTTAGAAGAATATATACTACCTTTGCAGCCGTAAGTAAGTAAACTAATTCAAGGAGATATGAGCAAGACTTTGAAGATTCTGTCCCGACCGCAGGGGAATGCGGAGGAGTATGGCAAGTGGAGTGTGAACCCGTACATCGGATGCAGTCACGGCTGCCTGTACTGCTACCTGAAGAAAGGCCCGTCGGGGGCTTATCTCGGACAGGACAAGCCCGTGCTGAAGAAGGGTGTGGTGAGCGACGAGCACGCCTACCACCTGGCGATGGCGGAGATTATCGAGCACCGCGAAGAAATCATCCGCGACGGTGGATTGTTTATGACGTTCACGTCAGATCCGTGTGCAAAAGAGACGAGAAAATTGTTCTTCCGCATCGTTGGCGACTGTATCGGACATGGACAGACTCCGAAGGAAAAGGTCGTGCCATGCACATTGCTGACGAAATGCGCCGATTTCTGTGGATATGATTTTAACCTCGTTGATAGTGCCGATAAGATGGAGCGCATAGACGCATGGATTACCCATATCGCACTGTTTAACACAAGCCTGCTACGCGACCGCCTTGCCATCGGCTTCACACTGACTGGACATGACGAGTTGGAACCAAACGCCTCGACCAACGAAGAACGTATCAAGGCGATGCACTATCTCTCGGATCGAGGCTACAACGTCTGGGCCAGCACCGAGCCGGTCATCGACTTCCCGTCGGCACTGGCGATGGTGTATCAGGCACTGAACGCGGGCTGTCAGCACTTCAAAATCGGACTGCTGACGAGCAACACTCGTGTGGTGCGCAAGGACTTCGAGTTTGGCGAGCATCAGTTTAAGGCATACGATGTGATTGACTGTATGCACTTTATCGAGGATGTGATGCGTGTGACCAGTGGCAAGGCAACGGTGTACTGGAAACAGTCTGTCCGCGACCTGCTCGGCACCGTCTATTCACCAGCAGCCGTTGACGAACTGCTCGACTGGCCGCACTCGGTGGATAAACACTGGAACATGTTCAAATAACGACAACGATATGACAAACAAGAAACTGAAAGATTTGAGGAAGGGCGACGCGATGTGGTTCTGGCACTTCACGGACACCACGCCCATCTGCGTCGAGAGTGCGAAGCGGGACGGCGACCTGATGCGCGTCACAGTCAGGTGGGACGATTCCGTCTATGACTGCTTCGGCCCCGCACTCGGCTTCACCTGCGTCGGCTACTGCCGCATGAGGCGCGAGGACATCATGTTCACGTGCTCCTACTTCCTGTCCTACGAGAACGGACGGCGCCTGCAGCGCATCAGGGACCTCGTGCCGCGACTGAACGAAGTCATCACAAAAATCCAGGAGATATGATTTTAGGAAGTCACAATAGCTGGAGCTACCTGCCGCCGGCACGAAGAAGGACATCCTGCTGATAGATTTCGTGGATATTAAATAACATACGGCTATGGCAACGAAATTCGCAGGCAAGGTTGCGAGTAAGCGAGAGCAGGGCAAAGCTGGCATTGATCATGCCGAGCGTGAGCAAGTTCGCCGAGGTTTCCTCGGCAACGGACTGAGCCGCACGGCGATGGTATTTAAGATTGCGACGTTGGCAGGACACAAGCTGACGGTGCCCGAAATGAACCGCATCAAGGACATCAACCCCCGCAGCCTTGAGCGCGTCTATGACGAAGTTCTCAAAATGGGGGGGGTAAATAATGCCCTCTTCGCACTGAAACTGATACTTAAATAAAAGGATATGGATAACTCAGACAAGACAGCAAACAACACTTTCGACGGGCCGTTCGGACAGGTCTGTGCTTACGCCTGCCCGCCAGTCGATTTCAAACCAGAGCCGCTGATTCCTGCGACAACCATCATCACGACACCGCAGGAGAATGCGGAGCGGGAGATCCCCATCCCAGACGGCTTCGAGGCCGTCATCGAGGACGGCAAGGTGCGCATCGTCAGGAAGAAGGTGGAACTGACCGAGTTCGAGCGGCTCTTCATCAAGGAAGCCGCAGAAATCTTCGGCGCCGTGACGCCGAAGGACGAGACGGCTGTCAGAGAGTCGTGCGCAAGACTGATGGAAGTAGCCCGCAAGTCAATACTCGGAGAGGACGAGGGCATAATCGGCAACGAGGATTACGCCCGTGGCTTCCAGCAGGCGAAGTTCCATTACTTTGACGCTTTTCGTGACGAGGACTTTGAAGCGTTCCTGTGCAAGAAAATCAAGGAATGGCAGAAAAGTGGCGACGACCCCAGCGAATATCCGCGCAGCCTGATGACGGATGCACTGAGTCTGCTGGCCATCGCCAGGCAGGAACTCATTTTGGAACTCGAAAGACGGGAGGACTGACGATGGCAAAGATCGAGAAATTCAATGGCGATTGCAAGGTTTTGCAGGACCTGTTGCGCAGGTTCGTCGAGTTACAAGGCGGAGAAGTACAGGAGCTGCCGAATAATACTATATCCTACGACATGGCTCTTGACACCACGCTCACACTCTATGCGGAGCCTTGGAATATGGACGGAAACGTTTATTACGGCTTTATCGGCTATAAGGTGCGCAAAAAGGATGACGCATATATCGACGCGAGTAACGTGCAGTATCTCTACGAAGAGTTGAATAATGCAATCAAACATCACACGGGGTCTGACCCTTTGTAAGAAACAAAAGGCTATGGCAATACAACATTACGACTATCCGAACGCGAAGAGCGTGGTGATTTGCGGCGATATTCACGGCGAGTTTGAGAATCTGGTGTATCAGTGCTGCGTGCGGTACAAGATGCGCGACACGCTGATCATCGTGGCGGGCGACTGCGGCTTCGGATTTGATATGCGATTTTCTACATTAGAGGGGCTGACGGCATTGATAAGGAGACTTGTGATTACTAACAACTGGTTGGTGTTCGTTCGCGGCAACCACGATGATCCAGCTTATTTCAATGGAGAACATCTGGCTGGTATGGGACGTTGGAGGCTTGTGCCAGACTACTCGGTACTGACGGCCTGCGGGCATCAGATTCTCTGCGTGGGCGGAGCGGTGAGCGTCGACCGCGACCAGCGCACGGCTGGCAAGGACTGGTGGGAGGATGAGAAGCCCGTGTTCATACCAGAGAGACTTTCGGCTATACTCGGCGATGGATATCGCATCGACACCGTGGTAACACACACAGCCCCGTCGTTCTGCGAGTTTACCATGCCACCCGGAGTCGTTGACAGCGAGGAGCTTCTTGCCGACATGCAGGAGGAACGGCGCGTGATGGACGGGCTACAGGATTGTCTGCGTCACGACGGACACCCACTGCGCCGCTGGTTCTACGGTCACTTCCACCACTCATGGAATGCCGAGATTGATGGCATCATCTACACGATGCTCGGGATTATGGAAATGAAGGAATTGAGATAATAATAGCGAATATGGAAATAGTAAAATATCTGTGTGAGTTCTTTTTCACGGATTTCTGGCACTGGCTCGGCGGGCTGATATTCCTCGTGGTCATCGTGGATGGTATCTTCGTGAACATTTTCCGTATCATCATGGCCTCCGTCGTGCGGACAAAGAAACTGCCGGAGCGCGACCCTATGGAAATGCCGCCCGTTGCGCCAGAAGGCACGATATGGCCTCGCGACGGCAAGCATTACATCTTCGTCAAGGGTACGTGGATCCAGTTCGACGGGATGATAAAGGAGAAAGAGAATAATTTGAACAACAAAGAATTATGAAGATAGAAGACAGGAGGGCTGAACAAATCAACCCAATCAATCCAAAGGATTATCACTACGACGAGGAGGAAATATCGGAGCGGGTGAGGCAGAACCTGAAGCAGCACAAGCCGTACCAGAAGTTGTATGAGCAGTACCGGCGGCTCGACCCGAGGCGGGACTTCGTGAAGCGCAACCTCGTGCAGACGCAGATGCGAAAGATTGAGGAGGACGAAATGCACCGGCTCATCGCGCTCGAAGAGAAACGGCAGATGGACGTGAACAATATCGCCGAGATGCTGCGGGGGCTGAACCCCGACGACCACCGACGCTATCAGGAACTGATGGCTGGTCTGGCGATGGCCGTGGACCTGCTTGATTATACGTTCACCGACATCAACGGCCTGCTCTACCGCAACGGCATCGGCGTGCAGATGTTCCAGTTCCCCGAGGTGGCGGCAGCAAGGAAGATGCTCAGCGACTTGGCCGACATGGAACAGGAGAAGATGCCAGAGTACAAGCGCACGGAGTACGTGGCCGAGAGCGACCGTCTGTGGGAGCACCTAAAGGAGCGCACCGCCGTGTATGTCCGCAAAATCGACCGCATCGAAGCGAAACATCCTGAACTGGTAAAAGAATAGACTATGGACCTGACGGAGGAACAGGAACGGATGCTGCGGGAGGCGGCGGCGGAGAACGAGGCGAAGGCGGCGAAAAGGAAAGACCGCACGGCGCTGCTGGCTGACGTGATCAAGGCGCAGCGGAAGAGAGGCTTCCGTGGTGACAGGAAGATACGCTGGCAGCTCGACAGCGACGCAGAGACCGCCCGCGACATGGCTGCCGACCTGCTGATGCGCGGACTGGCGTATGTCATCGGGCCGACGGTGCAGTGGCTGCCGGAGTACGACGACGTGGCGGCGTGGCTGGCCGACAACCAGGGCAAAGGGCTGATGTGCATCGGCGACTGCGGGCGCGGCAAGACGGTCATCACCCGCGACATCCTGCCGCTGCTGTTCGAGCGCACCATCCGCGTCAGTTTCGGAGACGGCACCGTGGGGCATCCCGTCTACAACTATTTCCTCGCCAAGGAGATGAAGAGCCGCTGGACGGAGATAGAACGGTCGAAAATCGTCTGCATCGACGACGTTGGCACCGAGGCCATCGCGAAGGTCTACGGCGAGACGCACAACTACTTCAGCGAACTCGTCGACCTCTGCAACGACCGCGACAAACTGCTCATCTGCTCCACCAACCTGCGGCGCATCGAGCTCTTCGGCGGAATCGACGACGACACGGACTCGCCCACCTACGGGCAGACGTTCCCGCAGCGCTACGACCAGCGCATCTTCTCGCGCCTCTTCGGCAACACCGTCCGCGTCTATTTCGAGGGCGAGGATTTGAGACTTAAACAGTAAACATTCACAAATAGAATTAAGGAAATATGGAACAGATTAAGTTAGACGAACAGAAACTGCAGGAGATGGCCCAGCAGTACGCCATGCAAGGCGCAGAGAAAGCCATCAGGGACTTCTACACTGGCTACGACAGCCCGTTTATGAAGGAAGTACAGCGAGAGTTAAAGGAGAAGATGGAGACGAACCTCTTCTTCGAGTTGTCGCAGATGACGGCGGCGATTAACAAGGCGATGAACGACAAGGTGTCGGATATGGCGAACACGGTGGTGGCGAACACATTCCTGCCGATGCTCAACCGTATGTTCTCGCAGGAGCGCAAGACGGTGGTCACGACGCAAGACCTCTACGAGCACTTCGGCGACGCGATGAAGGAAGAACTCTATGACGAGTTTGACCCCGAACTGATGGAATTGGAGATTAAGGGGAGCCCTAGCTCGTTCTGCGAGCACCTGTACCTGCATTTCATCTACGACGGCGACACGAAGTTTGAACTGAGCCTGATAGATAACCGCGACCCGGACAAAGACGAGCACGGCAACACACTCTACATGATTACCGCGCTGCCTGGTTGCAGCCAGTACCGCGCCGACTACCCGCCCCGTGAGCGTCAGATGCGCATCCGGCTTGGCGAGGGTGCCACGCTCGAAATGCCGTTCACTCCCGACGTGCTGCGCGACGAGTTCATGCGCTACGTCGCTGGCCTGCTGCTATGCAATACGCTGGTCACTGTCAAGAACTATCACGAGTATCATCTGGAGGAGGACTGAGCGATGGCGGACTACGATGTTTTAGATATGGCGGTGATGCTGCGCGACGCTCAAAGGAGCCTGCGCAAGCTGTTTCCCGACTACGAAGAGCGGGCCGAGCCGTGCCGCCAGCTGCTGCGACGGATGATGGCCGACATACCCACCGACAAGGTGCTGGTGGCGCTGACCCATGCACTACAGGCCGTGGTGGATGCCAACGGCGGCGAGTATAGCGACACGCAGAAGATTCAGGTGCATAGCCTGTGGCTGACTGCTGCGGCAAAGGACCTGCTCGACCAAGAACACACCGTATCGGTGGCTGATAAAATTAAGGAACTGTTAAAGTGAACACGATTATGAGTACACAACCGACAAAAGAAGAAATGATGCAGAGCATTCCGCTGACACCTCAGACGGTAGCGCTGTTCAGCAAGTTCGTTGAGCACCCGGAGGAATGCGAGGGCTGCGACTACAAGCCCATCCGTGAATGTTTCGAGAAGAGCGACACCTGCACACCGCAGCACATCCTCTTCAACGAGTACATCGCCTACCTGCGCCGCCCGCTGCCGAAGGTGTTCTTCTACATCATCATGGAGGAGATATATCCCGAGCTGAAAGGCAAGGCAGAGACCGGCGAGTTCGGATATTACCTAAAATGTGTTGTAAAGAAGGAGGACTGAGCGTATGCCGAATCTCATCAAACTACTGGAACACCTGTCGTTTCGCAACCCTGCGCCGAAGACGGAAATCCACAGGCTCGTCGAGAAGCACGGACTGATATTGGAAGCAGCCGATTGCTCGTACTGCCCCAAGACCATCGGTCTGCGCATCAAGGGTGAAGGAACCATCTGTTCGCTGTGGCGCACCAATGCCAACCGCTCTGTGCGCAAGGTGAAAAAGGCACTGAAGAGATTCCTACGAGAATACGACAGGCAACATCGCCCGATGGTCAGACAGAAACCCACGCTCCACGAGCTGCTGCGGAAGTTTGCGATGCTGAAAGGACTGCCGATAGAGGAGAAGCCAAGAGGACTGGCGTGCAGGATGACAGACAGGACGATCCTGATGCTGTTCTACAGGCCAGTCGTGCACGGACGCTTCACCTTCTACGGCATGAGCACTGATTTGTCTGCAAAGCATTTCCGCGATAGATACTATGGCAAAGGCATGGTGGACTATCTGCGCAAGAAAATAGAAGAGAGTATCGAAATATTAGAATTAAGAGCAAAGATTATGGACCCAGAGAAATTAGAGACAGCGGAGCGCATGGCCAAGAAGCGCCGCAAGCTGCAGGAGGTGTTCGACCTGCTGAGTAGTTATCCGACGACAGCCGAGATCAAGGTCACGGTTAAACTGCCATACGCGGAAGGCGACAAAGTAAAAGAGGCGGTTATCAGCGAGGACACCTTCAATGCCCTCGTCTGCAAGCTCGCCGAGGACGAGATCAACCACATCAACGAGTTTGTGAAATCATTATGAAGGAGGACTGACGTATGCACAAACCACTCAGAGAGCAGACAATGGAGGCTATGGCCATGATGATGCTTGGCGCAAATGCCATCATGCCCCACCACGACTACCGTCATGGCATAGGACCGAAAACGAGGAAAGTAAAGAAAGCCAAGCGCCGCCAGCAGAAGCAGTCGCGACGCAGGAATAAATAAAATAAAGGAATTATGGCAGAAAAGAAACAAATAGAGTTCAAGGTTCTGAAGAAAAACCAGCACGGGCACAGATGGATATTGGAGCCCAAGGAGCGCATCAAGTTCCGCGAGAAGTGCAAGCACAACAAGTTGGGCACGCTCTGCAATAAAGGCTACGAGTGTCACGTTGGCGGTGGCGTATTGTTGGGCTGCACACCAGACGTGTCATGCCCACGACTGAGAGCGTGGGATAAGAAGCACGGACTGGAGAGACCTTTTACGATGGTCGAAAACAAATACCCAGACATGAAGCCGACCTCATTCACATGGCAGCCTGCCACGGAGAGCCCCGGAAAGCGACGGGTGCTGATGGCGCTTACGAGAAAAGACTTGAAAGAAGGTCAGTACGTGTTTGAATCCGTGCGGTTCCTCTCTCCCAATGTGCTGCCAGCCGAGTGCGAATTTCACGACAGCGAGGGGCGTAAGCAGTTGCCCGTGGCGTGGGCATACTACGACGAGATTATCAAAGGTATCGAACCTTGGATGATCAGCCGCGCCGAGAGTGCAGCGTGGGCGTGGTGGCCCGACAAGGAAGAAAACAAGCAGGAGGACTGACCAGATGAAAGCGAAATGGAAAGAGACCGAGCAAGGCTGAAACGCATCGAGAGAAAGGCTGAAAGCTTTCAAAGGGGGTGTGCGAAAGCTTTGAACGGTTTTTAACACATCATTAACAATCGGAAATAATTAAAAGGAATACGATAATGCCAAAGGAATTTGACCAATCGACGGAAAGCCGTTTCTGGCAGGCGAAAGCACTGGATGTGGCAGAGGAAATAGACGAGCAGTGGCAACTTGTTATGAGTACGTTACGCAGTAAGCCTAACACCTACCTGATCAACGAGGGCTATTACCACATGGTTCGGAAAATGAAACAGGTAATGGAGAAATACAAGATGATATGACCCAGAACCAGTTCGCCAACTACCACTACCGTCACTCTGAGGTGATGTTGTGGCACACGAAACACCCCGACTGCGACGTGGAGTGTATGCTCATCGGTGTGGACTTTGATGGCGAGATGTTCCACCTTGTGCCGATCGACCAGGAGTGGTATGAGGACAGGGAATACTGGGTACACTACAAGTTCGTTGACAAGCCGCGCCGCAAGCCTAAGATGAAGGTGGTCTATGGCGGCGAGGCAGAAATAGCAAAGAGTAAATAAAAAGGAATATGGCACATATTGAATGGATTAAAAAGGAATTGGGAATATGATAGACTTCAAGCAAAATACAGATGACGGCTACGCTGCAGGCAAGGCTTGCCGCGAGTGGGAGGAAGAACAGAATTGTGCGGTGATAGACCTCGAAAAGAAAATCTTCATCGAGGCTTTCAAGCGAGGACTGCAACATGAGCGCAAGAAGTGGCAGAAGTTCAAGTGGCGCAACCGACTGGAGAAACCAGAACCAGACTCATACATCATTGCCGCCGAAGACCTCGGCGACGGTCAGTATGAGTATATGACTGGCACGTTCATCAACGATAGTGAGCCGTGGATAAGCAACGGGCAGAGCTGCCGCATGTGGCACTGCATCGACCGCTGGTGCTATGCAGAGGATATGAACAAGACAATTCCTAAAGTCAAAAAGCAGGAGAACTGACTCATGATGACCACCGACGAAATTTCACGCTTCTTCAGCGAGGAAGACGTAAAGAGGGCGTTCCAACTACCCGACTGGCCTGCGGGAACGGAAATAGTGTGCTACTGCCGTTCTACCGACAGCCGCGACACCATCGAGCAGATAGCCCAGCGAGGCGGGTGGAAGATTGTGAAGTACGTCCACATCGACGAACTGCCGATAGCCAAGCTCTACAAGCCAGGGCAGGTGGTGCTCGTCAAGCGCGAGGCGATGGAGTGGAAGAGAGATTCAACCATGCCGACATACGAAGAATGGCGCAATCAGATGCTGGGCGGTCTGTGTCCGTCGGACTGGGATAGATTCAAAACGAATTATTAAAAGGAATAAGGCGATATGGTAGATTTTAGCAGACTGTCAGAATTGACAAAGGCGGCTCGTGCCGATATGGACGAGAGCCACAAGGAGTACACTGAGGCAGAAAAGCGGGCGTTCACGTCAGGCTTTATCGGCGGTGCCAACCACGAGAGGAAAATCAAGAACCGCAACTTCGTGCAGCAGCCACGGTGGAACGCTGACATCGAGCAGCGTATCATCAAGAAGATGCGTGAGGAGTACGAACAGGCCAACAACCTGATTGACTTTGCCAGCCGTGCCGACAAGCCTTGCAAGGGCGGGCTTATCAGCGTCGAAAGCAGCGTGACGGACTTTATGGCGTGGCTGAAGATGCAACTGAACATCAAGGAGGACTGACACGATGCAGAAACTATTCAAGCGATTACTCGATCTTCTGAACATCCACCCCGACGAGAACCAGCGGTGGACGCTATCTACGCTGTTCATCGTCGGGCTGCTGGATGCCTACGTCGGACCAGCTATCTCGAAGGCGTGGGTGACGGAGCTGCCTGCCGAATGGCTCGCGTTCCAGTCGCTCGTCTATTCCGTGGTCGGACTGTTTATCGGCATGATATGGAAAGGCTGGGTGCGCCGCAAGGCTATCCAATGGTTCACGGCGCTCTGCATCATCGAGTCGGCAGCGGGCTTCTGCGTCGGCATGTGGCTCTGTTTCGTGGAGTACAACGTGTGGGTACTCGCCATCGCCTGCTTGCTCTACGGCACACTGGTGTCGGAGTTCATCGGCAAGTGTCTGATGACATTTCGCCCGAAGCTGTGGAACGAGCACGAACGCGAGGTCTATGACAACAACAACGACGTTGTGTGCGGCATCTACTGCATCGCCGGCTACGTCTGCGCTCTGCTGTTCATGCCCTCGCTAAAAGTGGCTATGTTCATCTGGGGCCTGTGCTGCGCCATCGACAACATCGGCTGGCTGGTAGTGTATCATAGGAACAAGGATAAATTTACGGAGGACTGACGATGAGTAAACCATACAACGAAGCAAACATGGAAAACCACTGGCTTGATTGTGGTTTCAGGGTCGATGCCGAGGACTTGATGATTGGCGACTTGGTTGTTGCAATCTGCGTAGGTGAAGGCAGATTCAACCACTATCACAAAGTGGACTATGAGACTATCCGCAGGGTGTTCTTACAGATATGCAACGATGATTATCAGATGGTCGTTGCGCCCATTCCGCTGACGGATGCCATATTGAAAAGGATTGGCTTCGAGTATTACCACAAGAACTTCGCAGCGTTAGACCGCGAGAGTCCATTCCAACTTGAAATGATTGAATGGCCAAACGAAAGCGGAATAGGATTGTGGATGGTTGGCGGTCTGATTAAGATACGTTTTGTTCACGAACTACAGAATGCCATGAGGATGGCAGGGATTCACAAGTATATTGATATTGATGACATAAGAAAAGATGAACCGTAAATGACTCCTCTTTTTCTTTCAGCCAAAATATAATTAAAAGGAATACGACAATGAAATGTAAACAATGCGGAGAAGAGAACGGCGATGCAAAGAGAACTTGCAGCCGTTGCGGAGCCTTCCTGGAGGGCTACACGCTGAACAATGTCACGGGAGAGTATGGTTATCGTGGTGCCGACGGCAACTTCTACAAGAGCGAGGAGGAGTATCGTATTCAGTCGAGTGCCGCCGTGCAGCGATGCCATTAAAACGCAGGAATAAATAACTTAAAAGGAATACGATGAAACGAATGATCAATTACATCAGGCAGTGGATGGCTCTGCGGAAGCGGGAGAAGGCCGTGGTCAAGTTGGAAAGGGAGTTGCAAGACCGCATGACCTGCATCGACGAGAAGATGGCACTGAGGGAAGTGACCGACGTCTATGCCAAGTACGTCTGCATGATGCACGGCTGGCGAGACATCATAGGCAATTATGTAGGCGACGAGTTCTGCGAGGTCAGCCTGTCGTTTATGAACGGCTACATCAAGGCGCTGCACGACAACGGGCTGGAGTTCCAGAACGGGCTGGTGAAGAAGCGCGACATCACGGAGGAAATGCCCTGCGGTGCGCTCGACTACTACCGCAAGGATGCCATTCGTGACACCAAGCGCGAGTGTATCGCCGCCCTCGAAAGGGTGATGGCACAGTACGAAACATCGAAAGCCAACATCAATACGATTGTCAGCGCTTTCAGGAAAGAGATTAAGGAGGACTGACGTATGAAATCAGACGAACTAATGGTAGGCGACATCGTTCTACGCAAGGGAAAGCCCGTTGAGATAGTCAGCACAAGCGGCATCGAGTATTCATTCGGGCAGCAGGACATCACCATCTATCAAGGCAAGGGCAACGGACTTGAATCGCACACCATGCGAGGCATTGCCCCCATGCGGATGTCGGAGAAGTTGCTGATGGCTCTCGGATTTACTTCGAGCGTCGCACCTAACGAGTGGATATACGAGGACAGCGAGAAGCGCATTGACATCTGCGTTGACCACACGCAACTCGACCACTGGTGGGTGTGCGTGCGTCACGGGCACAGCAAGCAGACCGACAATTTCCAATACTTCGAGGGTTTTGCCGACTACTTGCATCTGTTCCAGCACATACTCCGATGCTGCCAGATAGACATCGGCATCTGCTATGATAAGGTGAAAGACCTCTAATTCTTCACTCTTCACTTTCTTTTGAACACGAATTATCACTAATTGACACGAATTATTAAAAGGAATACGATTATGACAGAACAAAACAAAAAGAACCAGCGTCCTGATGCGGTACCTGCATCTTTATCGGGGGGCGCAGTAGAGCCAAAGTTTAAGAAGGGCGACCATGTGTGGGCCAAGCAGACGAAAGAGTTGGCAGGGCGCACAGGCTATGTGATGGATGTTGACACCTATCGCATGGTATATGACGTGAAGTTCGGAACAGAGTTGTGGGAGATCTTAGAGGATGACCTCGAACTGGTTGACCCAGCGACGGAGGAAGTACGTCAGCCTGTCTTTGAGCGCGAGGACGATGCCGACCAGCCACTTACCGAGCAGGCTGCCTACGACGAGTATCAGAACCGCAGCAAGACGTCGGGCGACCGTGCCGAGCAGCTGGCATGGGCGATGATAGTCCTGCTGGCTGGTCAGCTCATTGGCGGCTCGAAGTATGCGGAGTTCTATGTGCTGGGCGGTGCGGCATTGCTCTATCTGTTGCTGTCAACCATGCAGTATGTATGGCAGTCGGTGACTATCTGGCTTGTCAAGTGCCGCATCAAGCGCACGGGCATCGTGCTCAGCGACTATCCCGACTGGGTAGGTTTCGGTGCATGGGTGTTTTATTGGCTGAAGATGATCATCATCGCCATCGGAGCCATCTACGGCGCAAGCCACTTTATCTCGTTTGCAATGTAATAAAAGGAATTGGGATTATGAAGAAGAAAGTAGAAACCATTATCATCGTATGCGATAGCTGCGGTGAGCATTTCGTCAACGACGACGGATTTACATATTACACGGATGATCCCGACGGCGGCAATATGCTGTCGGAGGCTACATCGAGCGGTTGGCTTGATATTGACGGACGGCAATACTGCCCCGACTGCTGGCATTATGACGATGACGACAACATCGTGTGCGGTGACGGGCGCAAGTACAACGGCAACACTCACGAACCAGTCATTGAGCGTGTGAATGCTGCCGACGGCACGGCTCAGGACGGCGACATCCTGATGGCGGGCGAGTGCATATTTATCTATAAAGGTATCGACACGGAGGGTAAGTTCGGAGGCACGAACACAGCCATTATCTACCATGCTTGCACGAACATCGAGGACGGACACACCTCCATTGGGCCGAGCATAGGTGTCGGCAGTTTTGGAAGCAGAACCTACCGCAAGGCTTACAAAGACGAGTGCGAACAGTTGTTTGCTAAACTGAAGGCTATGGGCTTCGAGTGGGATGCAGAGAAGAAAGATATTGTTTAGATCAAGGAGGACTGAACGATGAAGATAGTAGATAGAAAGACGAAAGAAAAGATGCCTGACACTATTTATCCCTTGAATTTGACGCGCAAGGTCTCGGAGCTTGACGTGCGAGTGACGGACGTTTGACGCGCAAGGGTTCGATGCTTGACGGGCAATGTTCCGACAGCAAAATCCTTAGCTGTATCAGAGAACCTTATAGGGGTGAGACACAAAAGGTATAGGGAATGTGACACAAACGGTATAGGAAACCTCAATGGCAGGTACGGGAACGCAACAGGAACGATACTGGGACCAACCGCAAGAGGTATAGGAAACAACAAGAAAAGGTATATGGCAAGAAGGAATTACATACCAGTTCACAAGGTGAAGATAATCCATCCGCAGACAAAGGAGTTGGGATGGACGTTCCGCGTGCAGTCGTCGGGTACGGAGAGCGTGGAGGAAGTGGCCGAGAAAATCGGCAGGCGGCTGCTGGTGGAGCCGCGCATGGCGGCACTGATATTCGACCAGCTGGCGCGTGAAATAATCGACCGCATACAGATGGGCTTCAGCATCGACATGGGCGTGCTGGGCTACCTGCACCCGAAGATCAAGGACGCGGGCTGGGTGAAGCGCGAGGAGGACATGAACCTGCACGGCACGAGCGGCTTCCTCTCCTGGGAACCGTCGAAGAAGACCAAGCGGGCGTTCTATGACGTAGGTTGCACGCTCGACTGGGTGCAGCGCAGCCGCAATCGCCAGAAGGGTGTCAAGGATGACGACGATGACTTCGACGACGACCGCTATCCGCTGGACTTGAACGACGAGTCTTTTTAACGAGCACGAATTGAACGAATAGAACGAAACGAATATGAACGTACTTGACATTGACAGAGAGAAAGAACCGCAGACCATCTGCACGACGCTTGAACAGTCGCGCACACTGCGAGACCTCGGACTGGGTGCCGATACCAGCGACATGACGTGGATAAGCGACATCTTTACACCGAAGAGAATCTACGGCGAGGAGCAGTATAGACCGTTCTGCTACCCTGGCGCAACAACGAGCCAAGACCCAACGGGCACTCCGGCATGGTCAACAGACAGAATGCTGAGACTGCTGCCAGCCCACGTCTGCATCGACGGCAACGTGTGCCACATCTACATCTACCGCGACCAGTACGCTTCGTGGAATATCCTCTACGAGTGCAAGGGTGAGGGTAAGGGCTATGCCCACAACACCCAGCCGACCCTGCGCGACGCGGCCTTTGAGATGCTGAAATGGTATCTGACGAACAAACCGCAGCTTGCGGAAGATGACGACGAATGACGATGACAAAGCGAGGACGTAAGCCGAAGCCTGTAGTGGCAGTCTTTCCAGACGGAACGTTGAACGGATGGTTTGAGGGCATCATGGACGCAATGAAACTCTACCACCTCGACCGCACAAGCATACTCAGGAGCATCCGCACGGGCAAGCCCTACAAGGGATGTAGGTGGGTGTATAAGCAGGACTACGACGAATCGGTCATGTGTGGCGACACAAGCAGGTTTGCATTCACACCGCGACGAGACCGCGACCTGCGAGGATGGTGCAAATCAGGCTATCACTGGCAACACTCGCGTAATATATAAAAGGTAATACATCGACGCGCTCACCGTCGGGCAGACGGTCCCAACCGCAAGGAGGACTAATAAGGTTTGTCGGGCGAGAACAGAAAGCCCCACGCAGGGAGACAGCAGGAAGCCCACGGCAGTATGAATTATCGCACGTCTGCCGACGGAGCACGGCGAAATAAAAAAAAGGAATAAGAAATTATGATAACAAAGGTGGTAATCAACAACAACGGGGACACGCCCATCGAGTACCTGAGCGGACTCGGGGCGTTCAAGAACGGCAAGACGTATGAGTTCAAGCCTGGCGTGAACATCATCGTCGGCAAGAACGGCTGCGGCAAGACCACGCTGATGAACCTGATAAGGAAGTATCTGCTGGTGGACCTGTCGGAGTGCTCGGCGGGTATGTTCAACAGCAACATCAATGCCATCTGCTTCGGCCTTGGCGACGACAAGCACATGTATGCCGGTGCCGACGTGTATGCCGACTATAGGCGCAACACGTTCCGCCTGTGCCATGCGGGGGAGAGGCAGCACAACGACGAGATATTCGAGAACGACCACTCCATCAGCGAGTTCCTCGGGCAGCGGGAGTCGTCAACGGGCGAGGGTGTCATCGTGGCACTGAACGCGCTCTTCGCCAGGATGTTCAGCAAGGGCGCGAACCTGATGTTCGACTACACGCGGTTCAAGGACAACTACAAGCCCTATACGGATTACGTTGCCGACCACATCGTCGAGGGCGACGAGTGGACCATCCTGATGGACGAGCCCGACAGAAACCTCGACATCGAGAACATCGGGCATATCAAGTCCGTGCTCGACTTCCACAAGCCGCACACGCAGATCATCGCCGTGGTGCATAACCCGCTGCTCATCTGCGCCCTCTCGAAGAACCCGGAGGTCAACTTCATCGAAATGACGCGGGGGTATGTGAAGAATATCAGGAAAATGGTAAAGGAGCTGGTGTGAATGGTAAAAATATAAATACGATTATGAACAAAGAAACAAGAATTATGATGAAACACCTTCCGACGTGGAAGGCTATCAAGGCGTATGTGGACGGTACACCGATGGTGCCAGAACACTGCATCGTAAGGGACGGGTATTACCTCGACATGTTCGACCTCGACAAACTGCCGAAGGAGGATGAAGGGGTGCAGCAGAATGTGATGCCGGAATTGACGTGGAGCCGTGATGATGACTATGCTCTCGGTGCGGTAGCAATGCAAATCAACGGGGCAATGCGTAAGGCCGTAGAGAGCGGTCAGGATGCGCTGGCAGAACAGTTGAAGAAGTCAGAGGACTGGCTCAAACTGCTGGAGCACCGTCTCACGGTGGCTGGTATGAGACCCATCGACGAGTGGTATAGTAATTACAAGCAAGAGGACTAACGTATGACAAAGGAAGAGTTAATAGACAGCATACGCAATAATAGAAGTTTTGACTTGAGATCATCAGAGTATTATGAGCCTTGGGATGTTTTTACAAGAGACTATAAAAGAAATGGCAGATGATTTTTATTATCTGCTAAAGGATGTGCTGGATTATTTAGAGGATCCTAAGCCAAAGTTTGATATAGGTGATACAATCCGTCCAAAAGGAAGCAAGGCAGAATATACGATAACGAGCATATCTGGCGGTTGTTATCATGGAAAAGGATGGGGATTCCCAATAAGTGCGGAAAAAGACTACGAACTTGTAGAAGAGCCAACAGAAGACGTTGATGCTTGTAATATACAATACGCAAGTATAGACGGTGCGATCAAGGCTCATGACGAGTGGTGACGGAAACCGCCCGCAGGGGTCTCGGAGGGAGACATGCGGGCGGGGACAATTATAGCTAAATGAAAAGAAGTTATTTCTTGGCGGGCTTCTTCGGAGAGGGTTTCTTGTCGGCAGGCTTGGCCGAAGGCTTCTTTCGCTCTTTGGGAGCGACTGACACGGATGGGGACAGTCCATCTGTAGTTCGCTCCTGAGCGTCGCTGCCCACAGCAGGGACAGTCCCCACGGTGTCAGCTGGTTTGTCCGACGCGGGTTTACCCTTGGCGGCACGCCAGGCGAGGTTGTCGGCCCTGGTCTTTTCGAGGACGGGAAGATAGGTGTCGGCCACGGCGTCGCCGGCGAGTTCGCGGATGCGGGCGATTCGTTCTGTCATAGTGCGAACACGCTCGTCACTGGCCTCCTTGTCCTTACGCATGATGTAGCGGTGGAGGGCTTGGAGTTCCTGCTTCTTCTCCTCCTCGGCTTTCAGCTTGGCGGCGTACTCGGGATTGTCGGTCTCGATGGCCTGCTTGATGCGGACGTCAATGGCAGGATTGTCCTTCTTCACCTTTTCATAATACGGACGGGTGATATGGAGGACTTTCTCCAGATCGACACCTTTGAAGCGACGCTTGAATCTTTCCTGATATGGCAGGTCGATACTGAGGCGCTTGAACTGGATGGCGAGTTCCTCGTCGACGGCCTGATAGATGGCCATGTAGCCATCGACGGCTTCCTTGGCCTGCTGGGCATAGGGGGCGATGGCGTCGGCGGGCTGGCCGAGGTCGGCCATCGTCTTGGCGCGTTCGGAGGCTGACTCGGCGGTGACACGGAGGGCGCGGACGGTCTCGATGCGCTTGCGGAGGTCGCCGGAGCAGAGCCAGGCGAGGTCGGAGAGGCGCAGGCGGTCCTGTTCGATGCGGTCCTGATAGACCTCGGACATGGTGGGGCACTGGGGTTGCTGTGGTACGGCAACAGACGGGACGCCGGAGACAGAAGAGGCGGCGGTGTTTCCGCTCTGGGGAGCGGGCGAATCACTGGGGACAGGCACCAGTGTGCCATCTTCGACAGCACGCATGGAGCCAGTCCCCGATGATCCGCCGGGCTGCGCGGCGAAAAGGCTCGGATTCATTCTTTCATATTCCCGCTGCTTCGCGGCTTTCTCGGCGGCAATCTCGGCATTGTTTTTTTCTCGCGGTGCATCGCCGTGGATCACCACTTCCAGGCCGAGCATCTTGGCGATGGTACGGCGCTTGCGGGCTTCGGGGTCGTCTCCGTCCTGCATGGTGATTGTTTCACCGCGCAGACGGGCTGCCACTTCTTCTTTCGTCGGACGTCCACGGCGGCGAAGCGGTGTGGAAGGATTCACGTAAGCTACTATCCTACCCTGCGCGTCGGTCATGGTCAGTCCGTCGGCCAGCTTTTCCTTCACCTTTTCTATATATATAGGCAGTCGGGGGGTGCGGGCCATGTAGTCGCCGTAGCGCTGGGCCTTGTCGCAGAAGTCCTGTGCGAATGGCCAAGCTGCGAGAAGAGAAAAAATGCGTCGGATGGCGGCAGCATCATCGGTGGTTGCCGTGGCCTTGCCTTTCGTCAGCAGCGCGAGCCGTTCGCCGTGCTGCTCCATGATTTCGCCGAACTCAGTCACCCACTGCAACTGCTCGTCGGCATTCATTTCGGTGTAAAGTCTCTGTGTCATAATCTATATCGCCTTTTTGTTTGATTTCAATGGCAAAGGTAATACCTTATATATATATAATGGGACTATCTTGTCCCAAAACAGACGACAAAAGCCGTATCTTTGTGTCGTAGTAATCATCAAATAATTAAGACTATGGCATTTGTAGAACCATGTTGCGTAGAGAACGTTTTGCCGCGAATGCTTAGAAGTTCCGGCGGTGCCGCCCTGTTCCAGACGCAGGGCGACGTGACGATGAAAGGGCTGATGGGCGCGTTGTGCTGTGTGGCCAATGCGGGCTTCGGCGAGTATTGGATTTGCGTGAAGGAGGTTGACATCACGCTGATGCGCTTCCTGAAGCGGTGGTACGACCGTGGGTGGATCCGCCGCCTGCACCTGCTGACCGACGGCGACCAGTCGGAGCTGGTGGCGTCGGAACTTGGCGAGGCGTGGATGAAGCAGACGGAGTACGGCTGGCGCGAGGGCCAGCAGATGGAGCTGTTCTGCGTCGTCGGCGACACGGAGACGGTGGTCGTCAGCGGCCCCATGCTGTTGCAGGCGTCGCCGAAGTCAAGCATCGCCAACTATTCCGTCCTTTCTGGGTCGGTCAACCGCATGATGGGCAGCGAGGGCATCGTCGGCTCGCTGGTGGGCATCCTGCAGTCGCTGTTCCGCGTGCAGCAGAAGAAGGCCGAGGCCGCCGGGCAGCCTGCCGAGCCGAAGAAGAAGGCGGCGAAGAAGAAGGACGAGCCGAAGGCGGAGGAATCCGACGGACAGCCGACCGCCGAGCTGCCGACGGAATAAAAAGAAGCCCCGCGCCAACTCGTGACGCGGGGCTCACATTACTAACCTAAAATCAATACTAACTTATGAAACCAATCAATTATGACTTTCGGTGAGCGAGAGTTTTACTGTGCACTTGCGAGCAGAGAGTCCCAGCCTTTGGGATCTGAGGGCTTGGTGACATACAGCAAGGGGTACTTAACGGGCTTCAGCTTGAACTCGCAGGTGGCCTGACGGTCGCTGTCTGCGGTGTCGCCAGTGTCACCAGCGATGCCACCCGACTCGGCCTCACAGCGGCGCTGCGGGTCGTACATGATCAGAGAGTCCTCTCCATCCTCTACTATGAAAAACAGATCGAGGTTGTTCAAAGCTCTGCCGACCTTACTGAACGCCTGGTTGAGAGACTCGATGACCACCGTGATGGTCAACTCGTAACCCTTACGCGGGCCAAGGCTGGAGAAAGCAATCTTCTGGGCCTCGTTCTTGCCCTGAATCTTGTAGAGACCTTTCTTGCCGTCGGACGACGAGAATGTGGGCGTGCCATACAAGTTCTCGTTTGCGGTCAGAGGCGCAGCAAGGTCGCTCTTAACACCGACATAGACGTCGGAGCTGATACCTGCCAGATTCTCAAGGCACTCATTGCTCTTGAGGATGTCTTGCAATGTTGGACATGTGATGTCTGCCATATCAATAAATGTTTTTGTGTTGGTTACTACTTTTGTTTGAGAAAAGGGAGGGAGCCCGTCGGCGGGCGATATAAGCGCCTGGGGCTCCCGTACCCCCTTTGAGAGATTTACGCCGTCGGCGTGATAGTTACCAGAACTCCGGCCTCCTGGCCCTCGGCGTCGTAGAGCGGGTACTTGGTCGTTCCGTCTGCGGTCGCCGTCGAGATGATGTAGAACTTACGTCCCACCCACTCGGGCTCGGTGTTCGTCTTCACCTCGGCCTCGGTGTACTCGACACCGTTGAAGGTCTTCTTCTCGCCTGTGGTCTCGACCGTTCCGTTGCCGTACTCGGTCTCGCCGTCCGCGCTGTACGAAGTGAAGTTGTAACTTACCTTATCCGATGCTTGTTCAGCCGGCTCATCCCCGGCTCCTATTCCCCCGAGAAGATACCGACGATGGCCATCGGGTTGCCGTTGGCGACGATGGTGGCAGGATTGTCGGTCGAGCCGTTGCTCCACTTCACGAACTTAGCACCAGTCTTCTTGGCGGTGGCGGTCAGCGTCAGGGTTGTGCCCTTGGCTACCTCAGTGCCGCTCTCTACGGGGGCGGTGCCGTTGGTGATGGCTACGGTACCCAGTTCCTCGTTGTTAGAGGTTACATAGACGGCATCCTTGGTATAGTCGCCGCTGTTGAACTCCATCTCGGCAGCACCACCGTTGGTGACGAATGCGCGGGCAGAGGGGTCAACCAGCATGAATCCGAAGATTCCCTGAATCTGCATCACGAGGTCTTTTACATCATGCGAGGGCTCTGGGAGAACCTTCACGAATGAAGAGTCGCTCTCATTGTTCACGCCCAGCAGGAGGTTGCCCTCGATGGTGGCGAACACGAGGTTGCCCTTGATGTCGTCCACGGGAACGAAGGTCAGCTTAGACAGGCCGTCGCTGTTGATGCGGTAGTTGCCGTTCTCCAGCTCGATGACGCTCTTGTGTGAGCGGTGCTTCTGCTCGTAGGCATCGGCGATGGCCTGAGCCACGTCGGTAGGCATATAGACGTTGGCCTTCTGCTTCTTCAGCTGTGGAGACCACTGGTTGTGCCACTCCACGAACTCGTCGTAAGCCTGGCTGTCGCCCTCGCTCTGTGGCTTGTCGAACACGCCGCTGGGGATGAGATTCTTGGCTGCCTTGTTGACGGTGCCGTCGTTCAGATCGGTGGCCATCACGGTGAGCAGACCGTCGAAGAGGTTCATCTCCTCGTCGTCGCTGGCTGCGTCGCCGCCGATGATGTTGTTCCAGATGTCCTGAGCGAAGAGCTTGGCCTGCTCGGTCATGAACAGCTCGGTCTTCTCGAAGTGCATCTCGGCAGAGCCGTTGATGGCGATGTTGCCGGGCTTCTCCTGGAAGTCGTCCTCATTACAGCGAATGCGGTGTACGCAGATATTCGCCTGTAATTTGCGGGTGAAGAGATATCCCAGCTTCTTCTCCTCGACGTTGCCAACCTCCTTGCGGCGGGTCTGACCACCCTTGCCTGCGAAGACGGTCTTCGTCAGCTGGTACTGCACACCTGTCTCGACCTTGATGCCAAGGCGGTCCAGTTCGTCACGCATGTAGTATGCGGGACCGATCACGATGTTCGGAGAGAGCTTGTCGGCTACCGACTGCACATTCTCCAATCCGATGAATTTTTCGTTTGCCATAGTTGAAAAAAATGTGTTGGTGAATAATTTTTGTTATTTATGAGTCTTGTGTTGGTTGGGGTTTACTTGTGCTCGGCCTCCCACTTTTCCTTGGCCTCCATGTTCTTCTCGTAGGAGAGTGAGGGGTCATAGACATACTGGTTGACGGCTACGCCTGGGGCTTCCGCACCGCCGCCGTTGTTCTTCGGGGCTGCGCCTGCTGCGGGCTCTGCGCCGGGGTTGTTCTGGAGTTCGGCAATCTGGGCGTTCAGGTCGCTGATGGTCTGGTCGCGCTCGGCAATCGTGCCCTCGGCGGTGGTCAGACTCTCCTTCGCACCGTTCAGGTCGGTGGTCAGCTGCTCAATCTGTGAAGCCTTGCCCTCTGCGTCGGTCTTCAGCGTGGCGATTTCCTCGTCCTTCGTCGTGGCGGCGGCGGTGAGGTCGGCCTTCTCCTGCTCCAGGGCAGAAATCTGGTTGTCCTTCTCCTCGATGGCCGTGGCGTGCTCAGCCTTCAGGTCGTCGATGGCCTTCTGGTGGTCGGCGTTCAGCGTCTCAATCTGAGCGGTCAGCTCGTTCTTCTCTGAGGTCAGCTGCTCGGCCAGAGCCTTGGCGTCAGCCGTCTCCTTGTTCTTCGCCTCAATGGCGCTGTTCAGCGTGGCGAGCAGATCCTTGTTGAAGAAAGTGCCCTCCTCTGAAAGTTGCATCTCCTCGACTCCGAGAAGCGCAAACACTGCGGGATAATTCTCTTTCATGTTGATACTGTTATTTGTTGGTGATAAAATGTTTTCCTTAGCCTGCGCGGCGGTCATGCGGACGGATGCGGATGCACAGTTGCCGACGGATGCCTGCTGACCAGCCGACGTGCCGCGACCTGCCGTCTGCTGACGCTTAGCGACCTTTCGGCCTGCGGTGCGGGCGATGGGTTGTTCGGTGCCGTTGGCGAGGTTGAACACGCGGCAGATCACGTCGCCGAGCATCATCTCACCGTCGCACAGGATGCCCATCACATCTTTAGCGTCGAATACCTTGCCGTCCAGGTGCTCGTCCTTGGCATTGGGGAAAGCAGCCTTCATGTCGGCACGGAACTCAGCCTCCAGCTTGTCGAGCTCTTCAATGAGCAGCTTGGCGTCGTCGTTCTCGGCAATGTCGCGCATTTCCTTATTCTTGTTGATACTCTTGGTAGCGTAGTATTCGTGGTAGGTCTCGCCCCACTGATACTTTTCTCCGTTCTTCATGGTGCAGAAAGCAGCCATTACACCGACGCAGCCCAACTGGTCTTTCGGGTTCATTACATACACCTCGTCGCAGAGCGAAGCGAGATACATGCCAGCCGAAGCGCAAAGTCCGTCGATGAAGGCAATGACGCGCTGACCACGGGCGTGAGCATAGTCGATACCCTGCTGGAAGTCGTTCTTTGCCCAAGCGCTGCCGCCGGGGGTGTTGATGTTCAATACGTGACCCTGACAAGCAGGATTGTTAGCAGCCTCCATCATCCAGTCGCGGATTTCCATCGACCCGTAGCTGCAAGCGCCGCCATTGCGGGTGATAGGTCCGTCAATAGGCATAACATTGACGAAAGGTTCATTCAACTCTGACAGGCTGTCGCCGCGCCAGCCATAACGACCGTGCGTCTTTCCGTCCTGTGTCACCTGATACTCACGAATGAAGTCCTGTCCATGCTGACCGATGGCCATTGGCGACTTCTTCTCGCGCTCGATGCCGAGAGAGGCATGGTTTGTGATGTTGTACTGCAGCGTAGGCAGGATGCTGTGCAGGAACTCCTGCTGAATCATCCACTCCTTGTTGCTGAGTATTTCAAATAGTCCGTTCATAAATCTGATTTTTCGATTTTCAATTTTGCTGTCGTGGCTCGTCGCGTCCACATCGGCAAAGGTATAGCACGTGCGATTTCTTTGGGACTGCTTTTTCGCCCGCAAAAGCCGTTTTTAGGGCAAAATTGCGAGTAAGCGAGCGAAATGCGATGCCCCGCATCAGCATTTCCGAGCGTGAGCAATTTCGACCGCAGGTCAAAAGGCGTTTTTAAGGGATAAACGAAAGACGGCGCGATGCTCACGCACCACGCCGTCGGGACAATTTATAAACTAAATTAGACTTTAAAGATTGTGTGTCTGTCAGCTATATGAAGATATGGAGCGGTCGCCCGCTATGTCGTTGAATCGGTCAGACGGATCATGTTCGACATCGACTGAAGAGAGACCTTCACCGTCTGCTTGCCCTCGCCGCTGAACTGATCCTCCACGGCCACCGTCGATGAGTTCGGCAGCGCATAGATCAGAAACCGCGAGCCGCTGCGCATCTCCAGCACCACGTTGAAGTCCACGCCTGCCAGCTCTCCACGCTTCTTGCGGATGTCCTCGTAGCCGCCCTCCGTGGGTATCTGCAGGTCGTGCTGGCGGATATATCCCGCCCTGTCGGGCTTCTCCGTGGTCTTCAGCGTCGGCGGCGACACCAGCCTTCCCGTCGCGTCTGTCGCCGTCGCGTCAATCACCATCACCGCCGTGCCGACCCGCGACACGTTTTTCTTTTTGCCTGGCTTATCAGGGTCGTCAATCTCTTTCCATCCTGCCGTTGCCGTCACCTCGCCGACATTGAACGGCACGAGCAATTCAGCCTTGCTCGCCGGTACCAGTTCTACACGCACCACCTCGTTAAGAAATAATTCTTCGCACTCCCAATTCTGTGTCATATCGTTGTCCTTTTATACCTTATATATTATAGAATGTCTCTGTCTTTTCTTCCGCTTTTTGTTCAGAAATCAACCAAAATTTGATACTCTTTCTTTGATGTCCGTTTTTGGGGTGTTCTTAGACAATAGTTTAAGATATTTTAAGCTTCTGTTTAACGTTTGTTTGTTGGGTATATCGAGAAGCGCATCTTTTAGCAATGATATATGTCAATCGCCATTGTACGGGTCGATGTCGATTTTCTCATGCTCAGCAGGCGAAACGGTCTCAATATCGGAGTAGTTTACGGCTGACGGATTGTCGCCCTCTGGAAGTTCCTTTTTGATGGGCTTGCCGTCTCGATCATAGTTCTGAGTGAACTTGGCCACGAAAGCGGCTCCAGCAGGAACACCCAATAAATATGGATAGATGTCGTTCCACCATTCGTGCGTCGTTCCGCCGCCAGATGTTATTGCGGTATTGACGGCGAGGGCGGTTCCGCCGACGAGAGCCGACAGCCAGCATACACGCTTGAAGAACTTTGGCATGGCGTTTGACCACCGCTGGCGCAAGACGTTTAGCCCGAAGCGGTCAGCCCAAGTGCGGCGATTTCCGACTTTGTGGCGAGCCGGAGGCACGGAGTGATTGGGATATCGGTCGTGATGAATCATATTTTATTGCGGTTTGTTGGCACGGATGCCGTAGTCAGAGATTGCGAGCAGGTTGTTGAGTCCTTTCAGGTCGGAGGCCAGTCCGCTCAGGTTCGAGGCCATCTGTCCCATCTCCTTCACGATTTCCACCTTCATGTCCTTCATGTCGCTCTTCACGTCGTTGAGCGTGTCGTGAATCTCGTCCTGTTTCTTCGAGTGCGAGTCGAGCCGCTTCTGCATGCTGTCGATGGTCTTCAGCAAATCTTCGATGGTTCGCTCTAACACTGCCACGCGGGTTTTCAGGGTGTTCACGTAGCGAGCATAGGCGATGAGTACGCCAACGAGGGCGGTCAACAGGATGGGTTGGATGTCATTAATAAATGTTGTCATGTCTTGTCTGATTTCTTTTCTGCAAAGATATAGACGGGCGGTGAACTTTTTGGGATATAAGGCTGCGGAAAGGGCGCATTTGCAGGCAAAAAAGGCGGGCGCAAGGGCTGTGAAACCGATGCGCCCGCGACCATTCACGGCGATATCGAATGGATAGTTTTATCGCTTGGCGAAGAGCTTGCCGAGGAGCCAGAAGGCAGAGGTGGTGAGCACGTTGGCGGCTACGTCGGAGCCGAAGGCTTTGTACCACTGGTCGCGGTCGGCGTGCTCCACGAGGTGCTGCAAGTGTTGCTGGTTCTTCTGAATAGCCTGCAGGATCTCGTCGCTGCTCTTGTTCTGCATTGTCATCATGGCGAAGAGTCGCTTCTCTTCGTCGGTCATGCGGTCGTACATCTGCTCTAAGAGTTTGCGGCGCATGAGTGCATCAGCAGCGGCGGCATAGTCCATACAAAACTTGACCTACTTTGACCTTCTCTGACCTACTTTGACCTACCAGAGGAAATACTTGCGGATGTCGTACACGCCGTCCTTATCCTTCAGGTTCTTCAGCGCCATCTTGTAGCAGGCTGAGATGATATCCTTGTCGGATGCTGACAGCGGTTTGCCGAGCAAGGCGGCTATCTCTTCGCCGAAGTCGGAGTAAATCTTGTTCATCTCCACCCAGAGCGCACAGCGGTTGTAGGCTGGCATCTCCTCCAGTGGCAGTCCGAACGACTCCATAGCGTTCTTCCACACCTCGCGACTCCACGGTGCTTTCGGTTCCATACCGGCGACAATCTTCTCGGCCTCTTTTGGCGTGAGGTACTGACGCCATTTGATAGCCTCCAGTTTGTCTATCATCTCTTCGGCTACGTCGGGCTTGTTGGCCACGAGGTAGTCCATCATCTCTGTCATCACGCAACCGAAGGCTTTCATATTCTTCGGGTCGCGGCTCTGCGCCATGTAGTCATAAAGACCCATGTAGCGGTCTTTCAATTCTGTTGAGTTCATCTTATTTTCTGTTTAAATTAGACTTTAAGCCGACTTAAACCTGCTTATTTGCAGGATTTCTGCGGAAACAAGCGGAAATCGGCGATTTTTATTTCTTATTTTGTCGTTTAGGCATCGGTTTCGGTGCCTTTTCCGATATTGTTTCGGATTTGGGCTGCGGTCGCTGTGGCACAGCGACAGACTCAACCTTGGCCGTCGGACACATCGGACACGGGGTCTGCGGTATCGAGCGCGTCGGTGTCGGTGGTATCTGTTGTTGGATAAAACGTGTCATATACCTTTATATATAATTGGTCAATGATTCCCATTAAGAGGTCGAGCCAGACGGCTGACCATGCGGAGAGGAAGGCGGCGGCGAGGATTTGGAGTGAAGAGTGAAGAGTGAAGAGTGAAGAATTTGCTACCGCCACACCGTACACTATCACACTCCAGAATGCCGCACACTTGGGACAGTTCAGGACTGGCAGGCGGTGACGGACGACGCTCTCTGCGGCAGCCGCCAGACCGAGGTGGTTGGCGGCTGTCGCGGAGAAGACAATCATCAGTACATCGGGCCAGTTCATGCCGTTGTCACGTTAATCGACGTGGTGATGGCGATGCGGTTGGTGCATGGGTAAGTGCCCTGGCAGCATCCGCAGCCATTGTTTGCGTAGTACGTGATAGGCTTCGGCGAAGCAGCCACGGTGCCGATGGTGAGCGTGGGCGACACAGCCGACGAGCACGGCAGGCAGACGCGCTGGCTGACATACTCGGTCTGCGGCGAGCAGGAGTTACAGGGCTTGTAGGTGACGGTGCCCGCAATCTGGCACTCCTGACAGAAGGTGTCGTTGCCGAGGTCGATGGGCGTACCGACGGGCGTAGCCGTCAGCTGTGCGATGACGGGATGCGTCGGGTCAGCCACGAGCATCTTGCGGTTTCCACAAGTGTAGTGGGTCAGTCCCAGTTGATACGTTGCGTTGGCAGCGGTGCCGCCTGGTACGGAAGTCAGGAAGTCGAGTGCATCCTGTCCGTTACGACAATTACAATTACAGTTTGCCATAATACTTTAGTTTTTTGTGTTGATTATCTTGGGAGCCTTTTGGTGCGCCGCTACCCGTCTTGCGCTGTATTTTTGTGCAGGTGGACTTTTGTTGGAGCGTAAGTGGACTTTTATTGGTAGTAAAAGTGGACTTTTGTTGGTAGTAAAAGTCCATCGGCATTTTCAGGGGCTTATTTCGCCGCCTCTGCAGGTGCGTCGGTTGCGGGCTCCGCGACGGCAAACTCCTTCGGGAAGAGCTCGCCCTCGCCATTGGGGTCGAACACGGCAGCCTCGCCGTTCTGGATGGCCTCGATCTTCGCCGAGAGCTCCGCGACCGTGCCTTGCATCGCGTCCATCTGGTTCTTCATACCGAGTAGCGTCTCCATGATTTTGTCGAGCACCTTCATGTTCGAGTAGGCGTGCTGCGAGGCACAATACTGACGCTGTGCGGGCAGGCACTGCAGACAGTTGCCTGGACACTTGAACTGCCCGCTCTGCTGATTCTGATTCTGATTTGTCTGATCCATAATCCTTGCTATTTTTTGATAATTCTTGCAAAACTTTCTGATTCTTTCTAAACTTGGAAGTGTTGGATAATCCTGTTCCTGACGAACGGGTTCTTATCCCATGCCCTGATGCCCTGTGCGGCCTTGCCAGCCAGTATAGGCACTTTCCGCTGGGCGTTGGTGGCGATAAAGTCCACTATCGCACTGCGCAGTTCCTCCACCTCCTGCGCATCGTAGGCATACACCTCGAACGTGATGGGGAACACCTTGATTTCTTTCTTCTCATTCATAATGCCGTGAATTAGTTGTTACTGATTGATGGGTGGCAGCGGTGCGGCTGGCGGCTCGGGCGCAGCCGTTGGCGGTATGCCCCGCTTTCTGACGATGCCTGCTATGAAGTCGTAAGCCTGTGCCAACGCCCCCTGGTTCTCTTTCACCCAGTCCATGATGCCGTTGATGGTCTGTGCCGTGTTCTGCTGCCAAGTCGGCGGCACAGGGTCGTAGTCCGGAAGGTCGGGCATGTCGCTCGCAAAGAAGTCGTAGAGTTCCTTTGCCTCCTTCAGGTCGCCCTTTGCACAAAAGAGGCATTGCAGCTTCAGACTGCTCTTGCTCGTCGCCCTTAATCCCTGTTGTACCATCTGCATACGTCGTTTTCGTTTACCATATCCAAACATATCATATTGCCGTGAATTGAATTTGGAAATGAGAGGCTGCGGCAGTGCCGCAGCATACGGGACAGTCACAGCCCCTCAAATCGCTTACGCGCCGCAACCGCAACCGCTGGCAGGACAAGCACAAGGCTGTGGAGCCGAGTACAGGCTGACGGGAGTCGGGTTCAGCGAAGCGCGACCAGTCACGAAGTCCTCATAGGTCTTCGTCATCACCTGCTGCGTAGCTTGCGAGGCCATGAGTTCTGCCTGCTGCTGGGCAGTAAGGGTGCTGGCCTGCTGACCGCTCACGGTGTCCGTGATGGTCTGGTTCAGCGTCACGTCGCCAGCGATGCGCTCCTGACGCTCAGCAGCAAACAGGTTGGTCAACTGATCGAGCTGACGCTGTGTAGCGCCGTTCTGCAGGGTTGCAATCTCCTTGGCGGCAATAGCCGTCTCCTTGGCCTCCTTCGCTTTCGCATTGGAGTACATACCACCGAACAGCCATGCCGTTGCGGCGATGGTAACACCAGCCACGCCAGTCACCAGTCCTGCTACTGCCACACCGCCAGTGTGATTCTTTGCAGTCATGTGGTCGAGCTTCACCTGCTCATAGGGCGACAGACCTTCCTTGGAGTCCATCCCACGGAGCATCATCAAATCATTCATCTCTAATGCCATAGTCTTAAAGTTTTTGTGTTAATAAATAAAGTGAATTGTAGTGGATTTGAGTTTCCTCGTTTCCGACAGCAAATTTCGGAAAAAGAAGCCACACCTGCCAAAGAAAAGCGTTAATGCGCAGCCACCGTTCTTGGCTACGCAGAAACCGCCTGTATAAAAGGCTTTCGAGCGATACAGCCACAGCCATACCGCCCGAAAACCGCTGTTTTGGCTACCGTCAGCCAAAACCCGCGTCACTCTATTGACAAACCTTAACTATCCGTCTCCGATTTCCTCCCCGAAATCACCGGCATCATTGTCAACCGTCTGCTCAAAACGCTTCGCTATATTCTGCATATTCGTCCTGCTGATGCCGTACTCCTGCCGGATGAAAGCATACATGCGCTTTCGGTCGATATTCATGCCCATCATGTTGTGATAAGCCTCGTAAGGAGCAAGGTTTTTAACGTCCTCCACCCTGATGCCGAGAGCCTGCATTAATTTCAGTTTATAAGCGTTAAGTTTCACTAAATTGTACCCACTGATGTGATGGATATTCTCTCGATTGTAATTTTTGTTATAATTTTGCATCGCTACAATTCTTACGGAATAAAATATTGAACCGTCGTATCAGAAAGGAGACCTTTTAGTTCAGGTTCCTTGCGGGTACAGACGGTTCATGTCCGTTAGAATTGTAGCAGGTTCGCCCGCAAGTCCTGAACTTTTTTCTTTTCCCTTCGCGAGAGTAAGCCGCTGTCTGCGGCTGGCGCTGTTAACCGCATCTGGGCGGCGTTCTATCAGCAAATTTACAATATGTGCTTTTTTCGTTTGGGACTAAATAACGGCAACCACCTCTGTATCACAATCAGGACATCATCTTCACGGACGGATCGGAGCTGACGGTCGTCGTCAGGTAGCTGCCAGAACACCACAAAGTCATCCCTGCCATCCATCTCGGACGGCGGGGACTCCCCTTGTGCTTTTCCTTAAATAATGCTAACGAACGCTTGCCGTTCCGAAAACATTCCCTACCTTTGCCGTTCCAACGCGTCTGGGACCATTGTAAACATTCATCCAGACGGTGGCGCTTTGCCGGAGAGGGCGTGCCGCTGAATTTAGCGAAGCCGCCGTTGTCGCCATTATCACCGCCTTCGGATGAGGTGCCGTCCTGGACGCGCGGTCTGCTTGTTCATAGCGAAAACCTTGGAGAACTTGCGGTCTATCTCGGCCTTGATGCCCCACGTCAACATATCGGCGGTCAGCATGTCGGGCGTGGCCACCTGTGCGCCACCGAACTTGTCGGGCTTGATATCCGCGTGTTGGCCTCGAAGCGGTAAAAGTAACTCCGTGATTTCTGTTCTTCGCCGTTAGTCATAATGAAAAAAAGATTTATTGCTATGGATTTTGCGTGTGGACGAAAAGAGCTGTGCTTGTTTGTGCGCCAACCATCGCCACATAGCATAGACACTCCGATATCATCACAGCCTTGCTTCTGATGGGCTTCCATAGCGCTACAGCCATCAAGAGCCAGACGGATAGCCACCACGGATTGATAAAAGCCACCGTGACCTGCGAGAGGATGCCGCCGACCACTGCCATCACGTAGTGCCATTTGACGTGTTCCTGGTCGAAGAGAGGCCACACTGCAACAAAGCCGAGGCATACCATAGGCAGAAATCCGAACACACCAAGACCCCTTGCGTCGAGGATGCCGATGGCAGGAGCAAAGGTAAGGATGGACACGGCAACGAGCCATATTGACCACAGCCACCGCAAGCCGCCTTCGGGAAGCACCCACACCATTGCGCTGATGCTATCTGGCAGTTCTTTCTCTTTCCAAATGGTGGTGCCCACAAAGGACACCACCAGGAGGATAGAAAGCATTATCGAAACGCTCATAGTTACTCTGCGTTATTGAAAATCAGGACAAACGATTAGAAAGCCAGCTTTTCGGGATAGCCTTGCGTATAATCGTATGCCAATACGGTGTTAACCGTGTGTTTGGCATCAACAGCGGCTTTGTGCTCTTCCGTCATGTCGAAGCAAGCCGATGCGTAAAGTTCCAATGCGGTAAGCATCTGTATAGCACTGCTTACAGGCAACGAGAAGGATTGTGTGCCATACCATAACGTTGTGTTTTCGTGACCACCAGCCTGTTCGGCATTCAGTCGCAGCATCAAACCTGCACGTGTGTCTTTGTCAAGCCACATCGGCGTTCCCTGATAGGTAAACTCATTAACTGCCGATGACGAGTCGTAGGCAGTAATCTTGGCTCGTACCATCTCCTTGGCTGCAGCAAGCTCATCACCCTCCAACTGCCCCTTTTGGATTGAAGCAAAGATAATACCCGTAGCAATAGCCTGTGCATCAAGCAAGGCTATGCCATTAGCCACAAGGGCTGCTGCAAATGCCTCTACTGAAGGAGTCTCAGCAGCCACAAGCACAGTATCGTATTCATACTCTACCTGTGTCGATTCCCTATCATTACCCGAAGGCACTTCCTTTGTTGTCTCGTTGAAGTAGATTGCAATGTGGTCGCGATCATACTTTTCGTAAGTCAAACCTGACTGATAACTTCTTGTTTTCATAATCAAAACATTTTAAAATGATGAATATTAAGTGAACTTATAATATTTCTTTCCGTATTTGTTCGTGTTTTCGTGAATGGCCGTCGGCGCAGGCAAATCTTCTGGTGAGAACTCCTGCAACATCTGTTCTATCAGTATTTGTGAACCAGTCCATGCGTAAAGTTCCTCTTCACTCCACTGATGCTCTGTGGTACCATCGGGATGACGAATGATTCCGTTTGAAGTTTTGAACCTTAACGCAGCACGGTTTTCTTTTCCTGGAAATATCGACTTGCCGACAGTATATTCCAAAAGGAGAATCATCTTATCATTTTCGTCTTCGTCAGTATAACAAAGAAAGTCCTCGATAGAACGTCGCTGTTCTTTCGTCATACCTTCAAAAGGAATCATTATTCTCTTTTTCTTAATCTTATCGCCAAGCCGTTCTTCCATATTGACATTCATTTTCCTGAGAAGGTTCCTACAGTCGCCATGCGTTAGCCACCCAATACGCGAGGCACATGCCAGGCGTATTTCCTCTGGCGATTTCCCTTTTTTGCGAAGCTGTATGACCTCTCTCCATAAATCTTGTTTAATGCGTTTTCTTACTTTTCTATAATAATGATGTAATACATAACCGCAGATGTCTATGCCATCGGGTTCAACAGGTCGGACATTCCACGACTTGTTAGTTTGATAGTGATAGTCCCGTGCCAGCACCATAATGGCAATTTCGGTGACGATATGCAAGAATGCCTTGTCTCCAGAGAGCATGATGATGTTGTCGGCAAACCTGGCATAGAACACGCCCTTGTCCACAAGGCTGTCGAACTTCGCGTTCAGGTACTGCACGCCCTTGGCGAGCTCCTCGGCCTGTTCCTTGGTTCGCACGGTTGCTATGCACCAGTCAACATATCTTCGGCGCCAGTAACACATCTTCTCCACATCGTTGCGAACACCCCATAATGATTGTGCTCCGTGGTCAAAGGGCGACAGTTGGAAGTTCGCCTCTATCTGGCTGAGTTTAGTACCGAGCACCAATCCGTTCATGAAAGAACTCAGGATATTGTGCAGTAACCGCATCAACCTTTCGTCCTTGATCTTCCTTTCAAGCACACACTCTATGATATTGTGATCTATCAGTTGAAAGTAGTGGTGCGCATCCAGTTGCACGCCGTAGCGTGTGTCATCATAACTGTTGCGCATGGCGCGGGATATGATATCAATAAAGTCATTCTGTCCTCGTCCTCTGACGCAGGCGCAAGAGTTGCGGATGTATGTATCGGTCAACGGTTTCTCCAGATAATTCAGTGCTGCCCATTCTATATTGTGCTCTGCCGCAGGATAAACACCAAGTTTCCGTAGCTTGTTATGTTCTACGATAGTACGCTCTTCGTATTCTGGTGGCACCCAGTTGCCAAGGTTATATGCTCTAAGAAGTGTTCTGATGTTTGCAGTGAAGTTGCTTTCAAACTCACGGATATCAGTCCTATAAGGCTTTGTCTCTGTGTAGTTCTCATGCGCTTCGATGAAATTATTGACAGTCGCTATGTCGTCCGATAGTCGTTTTATCGTCTTCATCTATTCTGCTTTATTCATTAGATGCTCCTGTCTTCGCACTCTGTTACGGTCCTTCCGCGTGAGCCTACCAACACTTGCACCCCCAGTTTATTTTCCGCCATGAGGCGTGGCACTCTCGTCGTCCAATGTATATTTTTGAATATTCCAATAAAGATGAGCGACGACCCGTTGTTCGCATTGGCATTCCCGACACCATTGTTACCATTGACAATCGAAAGGCCACACTGACCACCATTGTTCAGATTGCCGGAACGGATCACAAGACGGAACCCGGAGTCTTTAACGAGAGCTACCATGTTTTTTAGAGCGAAGGGGAGCACGCCCCGCTTTGGGGCGGGGCGTGCTTGCCCCCTTTTTGTTAACCTTTGTCACCTGTTGAACACATTGACCACATCGTAATCCTTAGACCTCGACGTACTCTCCGTCCACGCTCCACTCCTCGGTCACTTCGCAGAGCGACGACCCGTAGCCCGCATAGGCATCCCCGACACCAGCGTTACCACGGACAACCGAAAGGCCACACTGACCACCAACGTTCAGAGAGCCGGAACGGAACACAAGACGGAACCCGGAGGTTATAGCAGGATTGTAATAATCATCGCTGAAGCGATTGGTCTGACCGACACCGATAGGCAGCAGCTCAAGATTCTTGAAGAGCACGCGGCTGATACTGTTCCATGCAGCACTCTCATAAGCAGGTGTGGTACCACCAACCTTAAAGCCCGTAGCGCTGTTGCCGATGCTGTAGGTGTAATTGCCGTCCACCTTACAAATCTTCTCGGCTATCAGGTGCGTCTGACTCTTATCCTCATTACACTGCAGCAACTCGTCGGTCATCATCTTCCACATGATACCGCCCATGCCGTTCTTCAATCCGAAGAAACAGGTACCCTGCATGGTCTGCAACGTATTGTCCTCACCGTCCTTCACTACATAGTTGAACACGCCACAACGGTCGCCCAACTCTATACCTGCACTCAGTGGGAACACGGGATAATAGTCCCAGTTGGCTCCCCACCAACCGCCTGCATTGGTAGGACCAGTACCAAGTCCGCCCTGATACAGTCCATTGGCGTCCTTATTGGCATTATAGGCGGCCTGTACGTTCAGGTTACCGAAGATGACGTAGAAGAGTATGGCCTTCACGCAGTCAAAGCGCATACTTGCACCCAGCCATCCGTCGCCATTCAGGCGGGCGGCAGTCAGGAATGCGTTGGTAGTCATAGAAGATGCAGGGCGTCCGAGCATAGTGTTATACTGTCCGTCACGACTGCTGTCGTTGTTACCACCACGGTAGTCGGCACCCATATTGATGTAGCTTACCAGCTTACCAGTGCTGCGTTCCATCGTAGCCCATCCAGCCGCAGACTCAGAGGCCACGGGAATGGTGTAGTTCACCTCGCCGGGAATCTTGCCCTTGGCAATAATCAGCGCCAGCTCGTCGCCCTGCTGTTTCACCACGATATAGAACTTCTTGCCCCATCCCCACTGGTAATGGCCTTCTGTACCATCCAGTTTGGCGGGAGCACCGTTCTCGTACTTATAATGGTTGTCGGCCATCAGCTTCTTACGGCTGTGGTCGTTCTTCACGATGTAGCAGCCCAGTCCGAGCCATTCGGGCAGCTGCTGTCCGAAGGCGAGGTTGCCGATGTAGTGGTCGGCCACGGGCGTGGAGTTCTGGAGGTTCCACACGCGGCCGAAGTAGGTCACGCCGCTGGCTGCTGCCAGCTCGTCGATGCGCTGGCGTGCCACGACGTCGCAGGCGTTGATGGGAACGCCTCCGATTTTCAAAATGTCAAATTCCTGTGCCATAATGCTTATAAATTAATGAGTGAATACTTGTACTGCTTATCCGAAGACGACGGCGCGGTTGGCGGCGTCGTATGACACCTTCGCCGTGGCGGGGAAGATGATGGCCCGCGTGGCGGGATCGTAGGTCGGACCAGCGAACTCGTCGAACTTCTGGTCGACCTCGGTCTTCGAGTAGGTGGTGCTTTGCGGGGCGGCAGCGTCGGCCTTATCCAGGGATGACTGCACGCCGCTGGAAAGGTCTGTCTTTGGTATGCCGCCACTGGGCTTGTCGTACTTGGCGTTCCACGCCGTCTTGTTCTGCGTGGTCACGTGAATATCGGAGTTGCCAACGTGCGAGTCATATCCGCTCACCTTCGCGCTGGTGATGGCCGAGTTGATGGCTGCCCACTGCGCGGCGGTGTAGCCAGAGTTGTTCAGACTGTACTCGAACGCCCATGCCGTGCCGTTATGCTTGTAGCGGTCCACGCGGGCAATCTCCGTCGGATTGTCGTCGGCCGTCGGCACCTGTACGAAGGCGTAGTCGTTGTTGTCTGCCGTCTGGATGGCGGTGCCGAGTGCGGTGGCAATCTGCGACTGCGTGGCCGAAACGGTCAGCGAGAGGTCGCTGACGAGGTTGAACGTGCCGCGATGGGTGGCCGTTGCCGTCGAAACCGACGAGTTGACAAAGCTCTTGTCGGCAAGCTGGTTCTGATCCGACGCCTGTGCGGGCACGATGTCGTCGAGGAGTGCCTTGGCGGCGTCGGCCTTGCCAAGGGACGACTGCACCGCCGAGGTCATATCCGTGGACGGAATGCCGCCTGACGGCTTCGTGTACTTCGTGTCGATGTGGTCGGTCTTCAGTTTCTGCAGCGAGGCTTTCAGGCCGCCGACGCTGACGGTCTCGCTCTCATGGCCACTGGTGCCCTGCACCTGCTGGCCGTTGTTCTCTAATTCATCTGCCATATTCTTTTCTTTTTATTGGTTATACAAATGTCACGGCGTCAGACGAGTTCGTCGACGATGGCCTCGCAGGTGGCGTCGGATGCAACGGTCGTACTCGGCAGTTCTGCCCTCAGTTTGTTACGGAACCGATTGAGCCGTCGCACGGTCACGTACTTTGTTTCGTTTGTTAGTGCCATATCTCTTGATGTTTTAAAATGTTTGGCAAGCCAGCAGGGAGTCGAACCCTGCTGACCTGGGATAGAGAGATTACGCGAAGATGCTGTCGATGTCGTCGTCGGAGCACTCCAGCAGCAGGTCGAGCTTCTCCTTGTCGGTGGCGAGCATCAGGCCGTTGGTGCCGCCTGCGCCAGAGGTAGAGGCAGACACGTTGGGAACGGTCTTCTTGTGGACGGAGATCTCGCCGTTGGTGTCCTGTGTCACGCTGTCCACGAAGGTCGTGTCGTTGCCGCTGGTGGTGGCGTCAGCATCAGCCACAGCCGTCTGCTTGGTCTTGTACTCAGAGAGTGCGTGACCGCTGTCCACGGGGTTGCCGTTGGCGTCGAACTCGGCGATGTTGCCCTCCACGGCGTCGGCGTCGATAGTAGCCACGTCAGTAGCTGCGATGCCAGAGTCGGTCAGGTTGCCGTTGCCGTCCAGTCCGGCGAGGTTGCCGCTGGTAGCAGAAGCCACCTTGTCGGCCTTGCCGCTGATGTCCTGGTGGGCGATGAGCACCTGCTTCGACAGACCGCTCTTCAGCTGGATAGTGGTCTTGTCGGCGTCGGCACCCTCACCGTCGGTGATAGACATCTCGCTCTTCAGGGCGTAGCCTGAGAGGTCGTACATGCCGGCGAAGATGTCGTACTTGTAGACGGGCTCAGCGGCGGTGCCTACGTTGGCCACATACACGTTGGCTCCAGCGGGGATGCTGTGGCCAGCGCCCTCGGCGAAGTCGGCTGTGGTGGTGAAGGCGTCCGTGATGTTCCACATGAAGCCGAGGTTGGCAGCAGCCAGGTCGGTCGAGGGAGCGAGGCTTGCGAAAGCCTTGGAGCCCTTGGGGATGATGGCGCTGGGGAGCGCGTTGATCTTGCCGAGCAACTCAGCCAGAGCGGCCTCTACGGTTTCTGCATTCAGACCAGTGATGGCGGTGATGGCCTGTGTCTGATACTTCTGAGCGAGCTTAGCCTCGAAGCGGCTCAGTCTTTGTACGGAAACGTACTTGGTTGGATTTGTAATTGCCATAATGCAAACAAATTTTAGTTAATAAATCAGTGAACTATGCTGAGATTTAGTCTCATTCTATCTTGTGTTGGATATTGTTGGTTGGTGTGCGGGCTATTTCTTAGCCTTGCGCTTCTTGTGTGCTGGCTTTTGTGCGGACTTCTTCGGCTTTTCTGCCTGCTTGTCTGGCACCCGCATCGTGACGAACAGTCTGCCGCTTCCGTCCTGCATCAGCAGCTTCGACTCGCCAGTTTCCTTGCAGTAGTCCTGAAAGAACTCGGTGAACATCGTCATGATTTCCTCGGCGGTGATTTTGTGAGCGCCCGCCTTCATGCGTTTTCCGTCTGCGGTCTGGTGTCCTGCCCAGAACCCGTCGGACATTTTGAAAAGTTCCAATTCCTTTGTCTTGTTCATATCGCCTTATTGATTATTGAAAATATTGTCGATGTCGTCATCGGCGGCCTCGATGTTTGGGTCAAGATCCTCCTGATGCACGCCGCCGTCCTTGATCTCGTCCGTGCCGACCGAGTCCTTCGGAATCACGTCGATAGTCGAACCCTCGGGAAAGCGGATCACCAAATGCCGCTTGCCGACGATAGCGCCGATGAGCAGATTCTGCCCGTCCACCGTCTTATAGTAGTACCGCTGGTTGCCCTCCTGAATCGACTCCAGTCCCTTGAAGTCCTCGGGCAGGTAGCTTGGATATTTGTCTGTCGTTGCCATATCGTTATTTTTTTAGTCGAAAATGCTGTCGATGTCGGCGTCGCTCGCCTCATTCTCCTCCTGACTCCCGTCGATTTCCTGCTGAATCTTTTGCGGGATGGTCTCGTCGTCAGTGATGCCGCGCATCACGTCCATCATCTCCGGAATGGTGTTCACCTCGCTGTTTGGTTCGCGGCCCTCGATGAGCTTGAGAAACTCGTCGCCAGTCATCGAGAGGCGCACCTTACCGTCAGCAGTCGAGCGGTCGCTGAACGAGATGCGCTGGCCGTCGGAGGTATAGACAAAGTTGCCGTCGCTGTCGGCCAGATACTCGCCGTCGCTGACGTTCACCGTCCATATCTGCTCATACTCGACGGGATGCCCGTCGCAGCAGTGCCGCTTCGTGGTCTCGCAGTCGTTGCTGCCGATGTAGAGCGGCTGGCGGTCGTTCCACATGCGATGCTGCTTGGCGTAGTCGGCATCGGCATAGGCACCGACGAACACGGCCATGTACTCGCCCTCCTTTACATTATCTATATTGAAATAGCAGCGGCCCTCAGAGTCCTGATAGCAGTCACTCTTCAGCAAGCGGGCCACCACGCGACCCCAACTGTTCTTGATGACGATGTTGAACGGGTCGCGTGTCAGGTCGAAGTTTTCCTTTGTCACCGTCACGCGGAACTTCAAATCCGTCCCCGGCGGCACCACTGGTATGTTGATTGTCGTTACCATATTCCTTTGTACTTTTGCTGATGCTAAGTTACAAAATGCTTCTGCGAAAATGGGACAACGACGTTAGACGAGTTCGTCGATGATGGCCTCGCAGGTTGCGTCGGTGGCAAACGTCAGCGTGTCCTGTTTGCCGGCGAGAGCGGTATTGACATTCTGAAATGCGATATATAGCCCGCCGCTGGTAACGGCCTTGTCGGAGTTTTCCGTCGGAACGGTGTCGAATCCGATGGCGGCGAGTACGGCATCAGCCAACTCTTCCTTCTGCTCGGGCGTCATCGAATCGAAGTCGAGCGAAATGCGTGCGCCCTTCACATACTGCTGCCGGGCGTAGTCCCACGTGTAGAGATAGCCAGCATCGCCTGGATGGGCGGCGGTGCCGTCGGCGAGGTAGGCGGGGTGGTCGGCCATGTTCTTGGCATAGTCGCCCTGCTCGTTGGCATAGCCGGAGGCGGTCTGCGACGTGGTGTGGTCGCTCTCGGCGCGGGCATGGTCGGTGCCGGCCTGCGTATGGTCGCTGGCAGCAGTCGAGTGGTCGCTGACAGCCTGCTGATGGTCGAGTCCTGCCTGCGTGTGGTCGGCCTCGATGACGGGCTTGTAGTTCTCCAGCCAGTCGGCGAAGGCTGCGCTCGATGCCTGGTCGAGGTCGCTGAGGAAGGTGAAGCCTCCTGCGGCGTTCTTGGCGTAGAGCTTCGCGTTGTCGGGGTCGGTGGCATCGGTGGTGGCAATTATCACGAACTTGGCCTGCGGCACGTTGGCGGCGTCGGCCTGCATGGCTGCGACGGACGTGTAGGTGCGGTAAATCTCGAAGCCGATGTTCACGCTCGTCTGCACGCCGCTGCGGTTGGTGATGGTCACGGTCATGCCCTCCAGCTGCGCATTGACGTTCGACGCCTCGCTGGTGGCGCTGACGCTGGCGGTGTGGTCGGTCTCGGCGCGGCTGTGGTCGCTGGTAGCCGTCGAGTGATCCGTGGTGGCAGTGGTATGGTCAGTCTCGGCACGGTTGTGGTCGCTGGTGGCACGAGTCTCACGGGCGGACTCCTGACTCTGACGGGTGGATTCCTGCGACTGCCGCGTCGATTCCTGAGCCTGACGTGTGGCCTCCTGACTCTGGCGTGTAGATTCCTGCGACTGGCGCGTCGATTCGTTGGTCTGTCGCGTCGATTCGTTGGCCTCGATGGCCTGACGGGAGGAGTCGGCGTTCTGCGCGGCGGCGTTGGCGGTGGCGGCGGCAGCATTGGCATTGGCAATACTGGTGTCCACGCGCCCGGCAGCGTTGTTGGCATTGTCGCGGGCGGCATTGGCCTGGGTGACGGCGGTGCTGACGTCGCTTTCCAGTTTTGTCACTCGCGTCTCGGCCTCGGCCACCTTGTCGGTGATGGGCTTCATGAACGTGTTCATCGGCACGTGACGGTACTCCTGGAAGACGGTGAGCGTCTGGTCGGTGAACTTCACGGCGGGCATGGAGACGGTCTCGTCGACCTGGCCGACCTCCATCTTCTGGATGTCGCCCAGCTCGATGTTCTTGCCGTACTGCTCCTCCATTTCGAGCCATTGCTTGCGGAAATCATCTGATACTGCCATAGTGGACTTTGAGCTTTGAACTTTGAACTTTGAGCTTTATGATTACTTTTTTTCAACACAGAGGTACAGAGGTACAGAGCTTTTCTTTCTTTAATCTCTGTGTCTATGTATCTCTGTGTTTTGGTTTATCCTTCCAGCGAGTCGCCGCCGTTGTTGTCATCAGAGCCGCCGTTATCGTCGGAGCCGGAGCCCGAGCCGTCCTTCTTCTCCACGTAGGCCCGCTCAACGGTATCTTTCACCTGATACTTCGGCTTGTAGTCGGCCAGCAGTTCATGGAACTTCTGCTTCACCTCGACGTAGGGGCGCAGCCTGACGCCGACCATCGCCACGAGTTCGACGGCATGGTCCACCATGTCCTGCTCGGTGTGAACGACGTCGGGCATCAGCTCCTGCGCCTTCTGCAGGTTGATGCTCTTCGTCGGCAGGTCGAGCCGGGCGTCGGTGTAGAGTCGCATCATCACGGCCTCCTTGGTGTTGGTGTACTGGATGCCGAATCCCTCGGCCATCATGCGTGCCGCCACGTCGAGGAAGCGCGACAGCACCATCGTGATGTCGTCCTTCTCCAGATGGCGCATCTTGTGGTGCAGCTCCTCGGCCACGAAGTCGAGCGAGACTTCCTTGGGCAGTTCGTTCACGGTGAGCGTCCGTCCGGTCGTGCCGAATGCCTCGACGCCCTGATTCACGTAAATGTTAATGTCAATCATAATTGTTACTTTTTTGTTGTTGGTGAATATTCTTTTTTTTCTGTCTGCGGCGCGTCCGTCGTGCCACCTGCCGGGTGCTACGTCGTATCACCTGCGAGGTGTTCCGTCGTGCCAGCCGCCATGTGATACGTCGTACCACCTGCGGGGACTCTCTGCCGACCGCCCGCGTTTTCTACCGACAAATTTAGTGTCGTGCCCGAAAAATTTTGGGACAATGGGCCTCGAGGGCCGCCCCGCAAGACCGATTTTTATTAATCCCAAGCCGACTTCGTTGCATACCAGTTGCCGCCGAAAGCGACGAACTCGCCTCGCTCGAAGTTGGATATCCTCACCTTCACGAAGGTATTGGCTGGCAGTCCCGATGCCTGTCCGAGCACCTTGATGTAGCCAATCGTGTTCCGCTGTACGTCCACCCAACGATCATAACTCGTACACTGTATAGTGATGATTTTTCCGTCGGGCGGATTGTATGGCAGGGTGATGGTGAAACCGCCGGAATAGTTCGACGGGTCGGCGATAATGAAGTCATAGGTATCGTCGAGCGTCTTTGCTGCAGTTACCTTGTCCACGCGGCGCCCGGCAAACATCGGACCCCATCCGTTACGCGAGTCGTATCGCTGCAGACCATTGCTGGCGTTCAGGCGGAATCCGTCTTGATTCGTACGCGAATAGATACCTGCCGCATCAAGGACTGTAACGCCCGTCTCGTTGGTCGTGGTGGATGTGGTGCCACCGTTGACCATCACCACACCGGCACCATTGGCGTTCTTTGCAATGAACGAACCGTCGGCACTTATCGTGCCCTTCACATACGCATCGTTCTGATACGTCTTGCCCGTCTTGCCGTCCACGGCATAGTTCGGGGCGAAGTTGACGACGCCAGACTTCGACGAGTTCGGATACGACGGGTCGAACTTCTCGTATGAGTTGTAAATCGTGTACGAGCCGCCGGGATAGTTCCACGAAGTACCAGGCCCTATTGTGTGTGCGGAGCCGTCGGTGCCGTACATGGTGCCGCTCTGTGAGATCAGCCAGTCGCCGTTGATGATGAACGAGCCGAGATGTGCATAACCAGAAAAGATAGCCTCGGTGATGATGTACTTGAACACGGCTGTCATCTGGCTCCACGGGTTGCCCTTGTTGAAGTCCGAGTCGGCCGGGTCTTCGTCCTTGCTGGTGTACGTCGAGCTCGACTGCTGCGTGGACGGCCATGCAGCGCAGTCCAGCATATAGAAGTTGCTGCCGCGCTTCACGTAGGGCGCCTTGGTCGCCTCGAACTTATACTTCGTGGTGGCATTCCACTCGCCTGCATAGTAGTACCAGCGGCCTACGTGGCCTGCTGCTCCGTCCTGACCGTCTTTGCCATCCTTGCCATCCTTGCCGTCTTTACCGTCTTTGCCATTCTGACCGTCCTTTCCCACATGTCCGATGAGTTGGACTTCTGAGCGGAAGACGGAGCCGTCGGTGTAGGTCACTTTCTCGTAGTTCCAGAGGTATTCGCCTGCGCCGGGGGCTGTCGGGTCATCATCCCAGCCGTCGCCGCCGTCGGTGGATGGTCTTGACGGAGCCGTGGCCGACGAGGTGATTTTATAATAATTGGTGATGGAGTCGATACCCTTGCCGTCCTTCGTCCAGATGGCCACGATCTGCGGCTTGGTGCGCTCCACGGTCGTGCCGCTGCTGTATGTCACCTTCTCGTAGTTCCACAGGTACTTGTCGGTGGCGCCCCAGTTCGACACGTTCGGGTTGGTGCTCCATCCGCTGTCGGTCGTAGGCACAGGCATCTCGGCGTTGCTGCTGGTGGCCTTGTAGTATTCCGTGATTCCTGTTACGGCACGACCTGCGGCACCGTCCTTCGAGATGTAGCTCACGTTGTAGTTCACCGAATGGCCGGCATCCTTGCTGCCCGCTGCTGACGAAGCCTTGCGGTAGTAGGTGGTGGCCTTCGACCAGAGCCACTTGCCCTGCGTCTGCGTAACCTGCGACAGGTCCTTCCAATCTGAGCTCGACTCGGCAGGGTGCGACGTGTTCGAGTCGCCCACGTAGTACTTCATCTCGGTCGAGCCATCGACGATGATGTCCTGACCGGCCACGCCATCGTTCGGATTGCGCTCGTCGGTGTAGAGCACGGTGGTCGAGTTGTCGCTCCAGGTGATGGTAGTCTCGGTATAGAGCCAGTAGCCCTGCTGCAGCGTCGGCTTCGTGGTCTGCCAGTCGGACGATGATGCCGCAGGCCGCGTGCCGGTACTGTTCGTCGCATATCGGTAGCTCTCGCTCTTCTTCGTGACGCTCTTGCCGTTCTCAACCTTCGCGATGGGGATGGTCTCGATGTCGAGGATGTCCGTAGAGGTGGCACTTTTGGCAATCTTCACGGTCAGCGAACTTATCTCGCTGTTGTCCGTCTTCGTCGAGTAGGTGCCCGTCGACGAGGCGTCGAGCGCCATGCTGCCTGCAAAGACGCTATAGCCGGATGGCGGGGCGGAGAGAGCGCGGGTAGCGCCGCCGCTGCTGTTCACCGACGTCTTGTAGACCTTGATTGACACGGTGGTCTCTGCAGGCGTGTCCGTGGTGGCGTTGTAGGGAATGGCGTTCGGCGATATCACGAGGTCGTACTTGTCGCCGTCCACGATTTTCTTGATCGTCAGCACGGCAGTCTTCGTATGTGTATTGTTGTTGCCGTCCTTATAGACACCCTGCACGGTGACTTTTGCCGTAGCCGCGTTGATGCCCGTCACGGTGATGACACGACCGCTGATGGTGGCCTGACTGCTGGTGCAACCCTCCCTCGCGCTGATGGAGAACGTGGTAGAACCAGACACGTCGCTCGCACCGTCGAACATATAGGCGGTCGAAGTGACATTGCCGCTGACGAGCGTGCCGCCACCCGTATAGAGCATCGAGTCGTTCTCGTTGTCGAGGTCGAGACGGACGGTGTTCTCGCCGTTCTTGCCGTCGCGAACTACCGGGACTGTCTCGCGGTCGAGGAGCACGCCGCTGCTATTGAACAGGGCGAGATAGACGTTCGTGACGCTGCCAGACCCTGATATCTGCACGCTGTTCGCCTTGGGCCACGACGAGCCGCTGCTTGCAGAAGTCGGCATCGACGTGGTGCTATATTTCACAGTCAGCGTCACATCGCCGTCCTTATAGGTGGCATCCGCTGTGGGACTGCTGATTTGTGTCGTGCTGTTGCCGTCGATGCGGTCGATAATCAGCGACAACGGGTCTGGATCGGCCAGTGTGTTGTTCGTGTTGCGCTTGCAGATGAGCGACGAATGGCTCGGGCGCAGCTGATAGATGCGCTGTCCCTTCGACGCAGAGACGGTGAATACCGCCGTGTAGGTGATGCCGTTGTAGGTGTAGCCTATGGTGATGTTATAGGCGTCGGCCATCGTCTTGCCGGCGATGAACGACCACGACAGTTTCTGTCCATAGCCCTGAGCGGCATGGCTGTAAGTGGCGATGCTATCGGCGGGGCCTCCCGTGACGCTGAGCGTGGCGGCACTGATGTTCACCTCCGTCGAGCCGTCGTAGAAATGCACGACGGTCTGCACCGTGCGGGCGGCACTGATTTTGTTGTCGCTCTCCGTCGGTATCATGTCCATCTCGTTGTCGATGTCGAGCCTGAGCGTCGAGTAGGTGCTCCATTTCGACATCTTGTGCGAGTTGTCTGCAGTGCATTCATAATAAGACTTCCACTGGCGCTGTCCCTGCGTCTCGCCGGCGGTCTTCGAGGCGGCAGCGGCCTTGTTGCGCTTGGCCACCCACTCGTAGGGCCAGTCGCGGGAGGTGCCCTTCGGGTCGTCGGTCGTGCGGTTGCTCTCCGCTCCGCAGGCATCCTTATTATTGATATATGGCCGCCACTCGTCGCTCTTGTAGTCGCTGGTGTAGCCGGAAATCACGTCGTTGGTGCTAAACGCCGGGGCCACGTCCTTGCTCGTCCGCATGAACACATACTCCGTGCCGTCGCCGTCCTCGCCGTTGTAGCCCCATTTCGACCGCTCCTTCGGCGCGGAGAACTCTCCCCAGATATGTCCGCCGGAGAACTTGCCGTTGAGCAGGTACGACTCACTCTTACGCTCACACACCCACTCATAGGGATATTCCTGCGTAATGCCCATCGGATTGTCGGTCCACGTGTAGGTGACGCCGCTGACGGTCTTCGCATCAGGCACAAAGTCATCCTCATACCTGCAGCGCGGAACCCAAACGCCATTGATAGTCTTGCCCTCGTTCTCTGTGACATGTCCCCACCCTGTCACGTTACCATTATGGTTCAGATATCCCTGCGGAGGGTTTGCATCGGCTGTGCGGCAGTAGATATACTCCACACCGGCACCGTCCTCACCCTTGGTGCCTTTCACCGACGAGACATGATAATGATCCTCATAGGTCTTGCCGTTAGCATCGGCCACGTCGTAGAGCGTCCGTGTCCAGTTCCACTGATACGGCAGCTGCTCCGTCGGGGCGCGGTCGTACTTCTCGTCGCTCCACACCTGCTTGTCAGTGAAGCCGCTGGTGGGAATCACACCGTAGCCGTTCTTGTCGTAGAGGTCCTGCGGAATGAGTATCGAGGCGCTCTTCGGCGTCTGCGAGGCGGACAGGGCATAGAACTCTATCACACCCTTGATGCCACGGGCATGGTTGCCGATGCAGATGGGCTTCGTGGCGTACTGCGTACCCATGCCATCGACGCGCTGCTCGAAGTTCCACAGAAACTTAAACGTCGGTTTGTTCTCGTCGTAAGCAGGCATAATCGGCGACCATACGGGACAGTTCGGGTGCCGCGTGGTCTGCTTCCACGGGTCATACTGTTTCGTCTGCTCTGTGCAAATCTTATCCACCCAGCTGTCGCTGTTGAACAGCCTCCAGTCGTCAGCGGCGGGGTTGCGCTGGTTGTACCACTGGATGCCCACGTCGAACGGTGCCGCCCAGTCGAACGACGGCGGGAACGCCTTTTCGTAGGTGTCGTACTCACGCAGGCAGTAGTATTCCTCCTGCCCGATCTGGCCGTCCTGACCGATACGGCTGACGCGGTAGTTAACCAGGTCGGGCTTCGGACGGGCGCTGCCATCGGGAGCAGGTGCCATGTCATAGACGATTTGAGTCTTCTCCCAAATATACCAACCCTGCAACTCGCCGATGGTCTTGCCCGTGGCGGCAATGGCCGATTCAAAGGTATAGTACCACGACACGGTGTGGGTCTTCTCATACGTGGCCATGTCGTTGACTTCCTCCAACATACAGGTATAGTAGGAGTCAATCTCGCTGATGCCGTCGCCGTCGATGCCCCAGCGGGCAACGCTATACGTCCGCGTCGGCTCGCGGTCGGGGTCGTTTTTGTCGCGGTAGTAGGTGGTGGTGCGCGTCCACAGGTACTGACCTGCCAGCACGCCCGTTGCCTCGATGGTGTCCTTCCAGTCATCGCTCTCGTCGTCGGGATGGTTGATACCGTCGAGCGAGGCGGCATAGTGAATCTCGCTGCGGGTAATCTCCGTACCCTTGCTGACCTCGCAGAGCCAGACGGCGTTGTGCTCGTCGGAAGGCTCCAAGTAGGTATATACCTTTATCTTATAGACAGTAGTCGAACCGACTTTGCCCGTGGCATAGTAGTGGTCTGTGCCGCTATATACGAGGTCGCCGTCCTCGCGACCGTCCTCGTCGAGGTCGGGAATCTGACGGTCGTAGGCGTAGTAGGTGAACGAGCCTTCGCCCTGGTCGATGTCGGTCACGTCGAGTTCGCGGTAGTCGTTGCCGTTAGCGTCCTGCCATACATATTCGTCGGCCACGACGCAGAGCCAGATGCTGCCGTCCCACGACACACGGTCGTACCAGTGGTAGCGCTGACCCATCTCCCACTCTCCCCTTTCGAGCGGCACACGGAAGGCTTCGTCGTCGTCATTCAGCAGATAGAACCGCTTCGAGCGGAACAGTGTCTCCTCCGGCGAAATCTTGAATACCTGATTGCTCCTCTCCATCTTGAAATTATGGATGCCACGGTAGCCACGTATCGACGGCGGGTCGTTATCGTCACCCGTCGTGCTGAGATTGATCAGGTTCATGCGGTCTTCCTCAATGCGGTTGCCGATGCAGACGAGCGTGTCGCCAGCCATAGGCATGCCGCTGCCTGGGTCGCGGAAACCTTTCTTCTCTATCTCTGAATAGCGGTGACGGGTGCCGCCGATGACCACATCCCAGCCCTCGTAAGGGAAGTCCACGAAGTCATACACATAGCCGTCCTCCAGCAATTTCGAGCCCGTGTTCGTCACCATGCGCCACCAGTAAGAGGTCTCCACGGGCTGCGAGGCGTAGGTCTTCTCCGCCATCGGCGTGGCGGGATCGGGCACGACGCTCGTACCAGAGTTATAAGTATTATCGTGCTTGCTCTGCACCGACGCGGCTTTATTGAAACTCTGGCACTTGGCCTGGTCGCCGTAGCGCCACCAGTTGCGGGTGGCGGTGGTGCCGTCGTCGGAAATCAGATAGCAGCGGAAATGGTGGCACTTCGGCCACTCCTCGTCGGTCATGCCGACATAGACGCGGCGCTTCGTGGCGAGATGGTAGGCTCCGGCAAACGGACCGCCAAGGAAGGCGAATCCCTTCAACAGCCAGGGCACTTTCTTTGTCTTATAACCGAGCGGTTCGTTGTTCACGTCGAGGTATTCCACGCGGTAGATGACCGATCCGGCAGGCGAATAGTTCTGGTTGCCGCCGACAAACGTCTCTTTGCGGATTTCGAGTTCCATGAACGTAGCCTTCTTACGGACTTTCAAAAAATCCACCTCCAGTTCGCTGTTTCCCTCGCCGTTGTCGGCGGTCAGACGGAAGCCGTTGCCGTCGGTCAGTCCCTCCTCGAAGTTATGCGAACGGATATCGTCAATCTTTGCCTTGATGGCGTCGAGCAGGTTGGTCACGTTCAGGTCGGCAATCTCGGCCACCTTCGCCTTCAGATTGCTGAAGATGCTGCCAGCGTCCATAAAGATTTCTTTCAGGAACGTCACCGTGCCCGAAATCGGATCCCATTTGTACCAGTCTGTCTCCAGTGATGAGATGGCCTCGTCGGAGTCGAGGTAGCCGCTCTCGCAGTGGGCGTCCCAGTCGCGCAGGCTCGTGCCGTTGGTCTCGGTGATGATGCCCTGCAGCCAGACGTACCAGTAGTCGTCGGTACCGAGCTGCTCGTCCTGTTCCTCCTCCTTCACAGCCTTGGTGATGTCATCGGTCGGGTAGCCGTCCTCGTCAATCATCTGACCACGGGCGTTGCGCTTCGGCACCTCCTTGATCGAGTAACCATAGATGTCGAGTTTCTGCGACGGGAACACTACCACGGCGTCAGTGCCGACACTCGCCTTTCGCGGGATGGCGACATAGATGTACTTCTCGTCGTTTGAATTGAAGTACGTTGGCGAGATGCTGAGCGGCCAGCGGCGGTAGTTGTGACCGTTGTCAAACTCAAGCCCGTCGCCGTTCAGGGCCGTGTCGGGGTCTGACGGGTCTGCGGGTTTGATGCCTCGCATATATACCATAATGACTGCGCCGCTGGCCACGCTGGCCTGTATGCGGTTAGCCTCGCCAAGCGCATTGAGCGTGATGGTGAGGGCGTTGGGTGCTATCCAATAATTCGCTGCGGTTGTTATCGTGACTGCCATAAACTTTGAACTTTGAGCTTTGAACTTTGAGCTTTGAACTTTGAGCTTTGAACTTTGAGCTTTATGATTTGAACGGCGATCCATTGATGTCGAAGCGGAGGGTGAACTGCACTTCGAGCAGGTTGCCCTTGGCGCGGTCGATGCCGACGGTAGTCTCCTCTGGGACGATATGCACGGGCAGCCACTGGCTGTCGACGTTGAGCCACGCCCACTTTGCCATCAGCGGCTCATGGAGCCACCACTGCTGCCAGGCGCGGTCAACGGGGCCGCTCGACATCTTCCACGTCTCGTAGTCGTTCTGCTTCACACTGACGCCACGGGAGAATTTCTTCAACGTTTCCAGCCTTGCAATGGTGTAGAAATCGTTCTTGATGTTCACCTCGCTCTGGCGCAGACAGGTGATGAAGACATTCTCGTGAACGCCGAGGGAGTTGATGAAGCGCAGCTCGAAGCCGTCAGCAGGCTGGTTGATACCATAAATCTGATGTCCGCCGATGGTCTGCATGCCCTTGGTGACTTGGGTAGATGATACCGACGGATTATTGCCGAACGCTCCGGCATGCAAGTGCGGATTGCCGATAAAGCAAATCTCCGGCGATGCCGACTTAGGCTTACGGCTCCACTGCGACGGCAACTCCTGGACATTCGTGCCATATAGCAACCGCTCGCGATCGGTAAGATAGCCTTGGTAGTACGGTCCTGCGAGCGTACCGGTCACCTCATGCTCGCCACGGTGCTCCACACCGTTGAGCAGATAGTCGTCGCAAGCCTTGATATTGTCACCGGCGGCATTGCCGTAACTGGGATAGCCGCCGTTAGGAATAGGGTTGATGCCTGCTGCGGTGTACTCATACTTCTCGGCGAGTGCGCGGAAGGCGCTGCTGATGTCGAAGTACAACTTCTCGCCGTTGGAAGCGGGCTGCGAGAACTCGAACACCGAGGCGTTGGCAGTCAGCACAATGCGCACCTGGTGGAACGTCGCACTGGCATCAAGGTTGTGCGCCGTCACCTCGAATACAACAGGACTGCCTATCAGCTTGGAACCCGAATAGAGTTTAAGATTGGTTGCCATAACTATGAACTTTGAATTTTGAACTATGAACTAAATCTCAAAGAGGTCGATGGTGACTTCGCCGATGCCCGTCTCGGCTGAGATGGAATAGTTGATCTTGTCGATATACCCCACGTTGTCGCCGATGCGGAAACGGCGGCGCCAGTGGTTCGGGATATCAACAAGCGCGGCTGCCTCGGCGAGGAGGTGGATGCGCAGCTTGCGGCGCTTCAGGAAGAAGTGGATGACCTCCGCCATGAACACGTCGGCCAGACCGCGTGTGGCGATGCGCTTGACGACCTTGCCGCTGCTGTCTTTCTCGTCGGCGTTACACGGCTTGAGCCATGTCTTGCCGCTGACACCCTCCACGGGCTTGCCTTCGAGCGAGAGGTCGCTGGTGACATGGGTCTTGCCGCTTGAATCATTATAATAGAGGAATGGCTTCCACGAACGAATCTTCAGCGAGAACCGCTCGCCGTCGCCGATACCCTCCTGCGTGCCGTTATAGTCATACTGCGTGCCGTACTGGTCCATCGAGTCGCTCGACATCGCATAGCCGCCAGCGACCTGCCGCCATTTTGAATTGTCAAAATTATCGTAATTCCTGTCGAAATTCTGCACAGTGGCATCGGTGCCGCCGCCGCGCATGATGGCGATGGCCAGTCCCCAGTCCATATCCTGCAGCGGCGAATTGCCGTCCTCGGTACCCGTCGGGTCATACGACTCCACGAGCCGCAGCACCTCGGAGGCGTAGATGTCCACCTTGTCGGTATAGACGGGGTGGTTGATCTTCTGCGTCACGAACTCATGCTCCATGTCCTCGTCGATATAGGCCGCGAGGATGGGTTCCGTCGAACCCTTCTTCAGCTCGGCATAGGCATTCACGTCGTTCCAGGACATAGGCTGGAAATCCGAGACGAACTCCTTGATGAAGTCCTCGTTGGCTGGCGAACAGTCGCCCACCTCGATGCCGTGGAACTGTCCGACCTCAAACAGACGGTGATAGGCCACGTCGCCCGAGTCCACGTCCTTCGATATCTTGAAGCGGAAGGCATCGGCGGTGTTCAGGTCGACGTAGCAGGTGACGTTCTCGGTCTTCAGGTCGCTGGCGATGCTTTTGTAGCCGTCTGCAGACACCTTCGTGCGGTCCTGACGGTAGTCGATATAGTCGAAGTCCGTGTCATAGTCGCGCTTTGCCCGTCGGATGTTCTCCATCTGCTCCTTGCCGTCGCTCTCGGCGGAGTATTTCATGCGGACGCCTGTAATCTTCTCGCTCAGTTTGTTCACCTTCAGCACCGTGCAGGGCAGCGTAATCGGCGCGAGGGCGTTGCCGCTGCCGTCCTTCTGGCGGAACACGTCGCGCAGCAGATAAGCGGTGACTTTGTTATGCTGGTAGTCGTAATGGAAGCGGATGCCGAAGGAGTTCTCCAGACTGCTGATGACGGTCGAGACCGCCTCGTCGGGGAAGTTCTCGTTCGTGGCGTACATCGTGCAGACCTTCGCCGTGGCAGAGGTGACGCTCTGCACCGTCGCGTAGGTCTTGAAACTCTCCACCTGACCGACGCCATGCACCAGCTGACCGGCGATAATCTTATACTCCCGCTGCGTGTCGTAGTCGTAGACGGTAATCGAGTCGCCCGCCTCGTCGAAGTTCTTCTCGTCGCTGTCGGGGAACTCGATGCGTCCGCCACAGCCACGGTCGTCGAGCCACTTGTTGATGGCGTCGATGCCGCTGAGCGTCTGCACGGGATGCGCCGTGTCGGTCATGAATTTACATTTGGTGGTGAAGAAGCAGAGTCTTCGTAAATCTTCGATGGCGGTCAATGCCGAGTTGTCGAACACCACGCCGAGGTGATTAAAGAGACAGTCGAGGAAATATAAGACATAGAAACAGATGCCCGACTGCTGGCGGTCGGCATCTAACACCCAATAAGGGCCGTAATTCTCATACGTGCCGTAGTTGTCGTCCACCTTCATGATGTCGTCGGTGGTCTCGCCGATGGTGCCTGCAATCTTCTGACCGCCCTCCGCCGTGGTCTCACCGCTGGCCTTGTCGGCGTTCAGCCCGTGGTGGGTGTAGCAGACGCGGGCGTTGCAATAGCGGAACTTCCCCGCTGCTGGCACGCCGCCGTTGGACTCGTAGGGCTCGCTCACGTTGATGTAGTCCTTTGTCTTTGCGGGGTGGTTCACCGAGATGCCCTCTGGGTAGGTGCGTGGCTTGTTGTTCGACGAACTGACGTTGGCCTTGCCGGGGAACGAGAAACCGAGGGCCTGCGGATCGAACTGACCACTGACAGACCAAGGGCGGTTGTTCAGGAAATCACCCTTCACGTAACCGAAGGTGCTGCTCACCTTGCAGCGCACGTCCACCTCGACGCTGAGCTCCACGTTCACGTCGCACACCTTCTCGCCGATGGGGATAAGTTCGTTATTATATAAAGGTACATCCTGACACTTCAGGTCGCCGATAAGATCATTGAATGACTGGCGGGCTTCGTCGATGTTAAAGGAGAAGGCGCCGTCCAGCTCGTCGTCCTCCTGAATGGCGATGGTACCGCTGCGGAACGGGATGCCGCTGACCGACCATTTGGCGGGGGTGTGCTCCAAGTCCACAGGCCGTTGGTGGCTCTGCGGGTCGTCCACGTTGCCGAAGATATGGCGGTTGCCATCCATCGGCGCCTGCACGGGGTCGCTGTGCATCTCAACGTCGTGGAACAGCGGGTTCTCCTCCGTCACGTCGAGCGAGAAGTCCTGTGGCAGCGCCATCGACTGCCCGTTCACCTGAATATCAATCTCACTGTGCATAGTTTCTTGGTTTTAGAGTAATGGGGGCGTGACGAGCATGGCCATGCCGTCATGGTTGAGATTGTCGGAGTCGCAGCGGCAGCCGCAGGGGCTTTTGGACTCGGCGGGGGTCTCAAAGACGGGGGCGACGAACATGGGGCTGTCGGTGAATGGCTGCTCGGCTTCGAGGCAGGCGTTGAGCACGTCTGGGGCGAGTTGTTCGCGGTCGGTCGGCGAGAGCAGGGCCGCAGCGGTGGCGGGCAGGCCGTGGATGGTGTCGAGGTCTTTCAGGATCGCCGACTGGTGCTGCTGGCAGTATTCGCGCCACTGGCCGAGCAGACGGATGCCCTCGTCGTGGGCGGCGATGCGGCGGTCTTTTTCGACGCGCAGCACCTTTGTGCGGCCTTCGAGCAGCGTGGCCTCGATCTTGCGGAGTTTGTGGAGCAGGCGGCGGGTGGTCGGCGGAATGTCGCTGTCGTCGGCCAGGACTTTCGGCGTGCTGCTCGTGGCGGCGGTGGCGTCGCGCTTGGTACCGCCTTTAATCTGCATACCAACGAGGAACTCGCAGAAGTCTTCGCCAATCGCCTGGGCGATCTGCTCTTCCTGAATAAAGTGCAAATCGGGCAGCATCTGGATGAATTTTTCGCGACTGTCGTAGATGTTCAGGTACTCCTGCAGCACGGTGGCGCTCGGGATGAGCAGCTGCGCGGCGAGATAGAAGTAGCGCGACGAGCGCCAGAACTTGCAGATTTCGTAGAGTTCCTGCGTCTCAGCGGTCACGTCTTCCTCGGTCGGACATTGCGCAGTCCACTGCTCCAGGGTATAGAGCAGGCGGTTGAGTGCGCTGTGGGCTTCCTTTTGGTACGACTGCTTGGCGCGGTTGATGGCCTCGCCGTCGGCAGCCTTGTAGTCCTCGGCGCTGGCGAAGTTGATGCCGGAGCCGTTGATCGAGATGGCCTGCTGGTCGATGGCTCTCGACATGGCGTCGAAGGCGACGCAGCGCTGGGCGATGAGCAGGAGTTTGTTGTAATAGCCTGCCTGCTTGTCGTCGATGGTGGTCATCACGGGTTTGTTCTGGTCGTACCAGTCGCAGAGTTTGTCGTAAAGCGGCTGTCCGAGAGGCTGCAGCAGGAACTCGTGCTCCGAGTTGTCGATATAGCCCACGAATGCGTCGATGTGGTCGATGGCGTGGCTGGGGAAGCACAGTCTTAATTCCTCGATTGTTGTAATTAACATAATTGTATCGTTTTACCTTTTTACTTTTTTTCTTTTACGCGCTCTCGGCCTCGGTAATGCCGGTCTTCGAGTTGTCGAGCGTGGTGAGCACCTCCTTCTTGATCTGCCACTGGAGGTGGGGGTCCCACTGGTTGCGGACGTTGACGACATTCAGCGTGTTGAGCACCAGCTGCTGCATCAGCGCCATGTTCACCTGTTTCAGCAGGTAACGCTCGCGCAGGTCGGTGCCGCCGCTGCGGGTGGTCGTGCCGGGGGTGTTGCCGATCAGTTGCGAATCGACGCCCCACGCGAAGAGGATGATGCTGGAGATCTCGGCCAGCTCCTCCTTGTTGGCCTCGGCCTGCTGGGCGTTGTTCTCCTGCACCTCGACGATCTCCCACGACTTATACACCTTGCCGTCGGCATCCTTGAACGTGTAGGCGAGCATCGGCTCTCCCATGTGGTCGCGGTTCTTCAGGAAGTTGTTGATGGGCTCCACGATCTCCTTCTGGAAGAACTCGCGGCGCTGTTCGGGCGTGTCAAGATGCCTTTGGATATACATTCGTTGTATGTATTCGTCCGAAACATACAGAATCCTGCCTATCACATTGGCATTGTCGCGGCGCTTCTTGCGGTCGGAGATGAGCAGCGAGGCGTAGGTATAGACATCGCCGCTGAAGACCGAGTACCACGCCGGCACGGGGTAATAGGGGTGGCCGTACTCGTTGTACGTGACGGGCATCACTACATGAGTGGGTCGGGCCGCTTTGCCAGTTCGAGCGGTTCGGGCGTCTCGCGCAAGCCGTTCCAGGTCTTGGGCTGGCTGTTGATAGGAGAGTGCCGGAAGAGCGTCGATCTTGAAATCACTATCCTGCGTTGGGATGGTCTGTTCGGGCGATGAAAGCCACTGGTTCGAGATGTAAACATGTTCTATACGGTTTTGGTTCGACATCATTTCGAGGCGCATGGTCTTGGCGTTGCGCCATTTCAGACCGACCACCTTGGGCGACCACTGCGAGGCGGGCACGTCCTTCATAATCACCTTGCCGGTCACGGGGTCGGTCTGCTGCGAGGGCACGAGGTAGGTCTTCTGCAACTCGAACTCGGGGTAGCAGATGTTGTACTGCAGCATGTCGGCGTAGAGCTGCTGGAAGGTCTGCAGCAGGTTGTTGCGCCCGAGGAATCCGATGCGGTCTTCGGCCTCCGTCGCGTCGGGGTCGCCGTAGAGCTGCTTCATCGTCAGCTGCCACGTGGCGAGGTCCTTGCGCAGGCTCTCTATCTGCTCCCGCAGCTCGTCGCGCATCTGCTCGGCGGCAGACTTGCGAGGCTTCGAGGTATCTGTTTCCCCTCCTGAGTTAGGAGGGGTGCCGACAGGTGGGGTGGTCTGAACAAGCGCTATGCCTGCTGCGCCGTCATCCTCAGTCAACTCCGGATGTTCTGCCTCCAGCTTCACCAGCTGCAACTGCAGGTCGCGAATCTGTCCGAGGATGAGCTTGTCGGCCTGATCGTAGGGTATCGACTTCTGCGAGATGTTGCCACCGACGTACTGCGTGTAGGCGTACATCGGGCGCGGACCCATGCCGCAACAGAGGTCGATGTTGAACTTCAGCGCAGCCGCCGTGTAGGGCAGCAGCGAACAGAGCAGTGAGATGACGTTAGGGATGCGGTTGCCAGCGCCCCAGGTGATGTAGCTTCCCTTGTGGCCGTTTGCCGCCGTCACTGGCTGTGCATAGCCGCTGCTCACGTGGAGCAGGGGCAGCGAGGTCTTGCCCTTGCCCGTGCCCTCACTGCACGACAGCTTCGCTTCGAGGTAGTCGGCATAGTCGGGACTGATGCCGCCGCCGCTGCCGCCACCGAGCGCACCCGGCACTTCCGTAAATCCGCTCTCGCGCAGCCGCTGTGCCTCGCGCTCAAACTCCTCGCGGCTTGTCACCACCGTCACGTTAGGGTGCTCCGGCAGCGTCGTGCTCTGCATCGTCGCACCCTTCTTCGTCTGTTTCTTTGTTGCCATATCTTTTTGCGATTTATTATTTCTGGCCGAAAGTTACAACCAAGCCGATTCAAAAATGGGACAACCGTCTTTCCCCTCCTGAGTCAGCCGCCGCTGCGGTATTGGTTTCCCCTCCTGAGTTAGGAGGGGTTAGGGGTGGTCTGCGCTCGGCTTTGCCGCTTGCTACCAACGGGACGCAAGAACAAGCGCTTGCTCTATGCGCAGTCCACACAAAAATCCCCGCCCGATCTTCACAGACCAAGCGGGGCGGTACACAATATTGTTATGTATGATAAAAATAAAGGTCGGCGGTCAGAACTTTCGGAGCAGCGAGGGCAGAGCGATGCTTGCATCAGCTTTGCCGAGTCGTGACGAAAGTCTTAGGCGACACGCCTAAAACGGCAGCGGCTCCCC
>OCVV011348813.1_pt1 | contig 68423 bp, 99 predicted proteins | sample 1539721 | NCBI WGS metagenome assembly OCVV01 (sample SAMN02144230, study PRJEB22623) | gut metagenome | biome: sheep rumen | host: Ovis aries | place: New Zealand
AGGAAGCGGAAACCACATCACGAAGCCACGGATATTCACCACCGAATATCTCGGTATGACTGTATCGTTGGAAGACCTCTAACTGTCGGCAAGCCTCGCCTGTGTCAAAGCCGCTACTGCTCCATACTGTACCGCCATATACCTGCACCTCTGACAGTGCTGATATATACTGATTGTTCTGCCAAGCCCAAGAAGACGAGCAACCACTTGCTTCGCCAAAACGATTAATACCAGAGGCATTGACTTCTGTTGACAGCAACTTACTATGCGCAAGAAGGTTTGCGGCACCAAGGTCATTCTGGCACATCGGCAGGATATCGCTCTGAAGGTAGGCATGAAGTTCGCTGTTAGCGTAACCTGCACCATGACCTCCGCTTACCGCCGTTGTCTTGCCGTCAGCATTCCATGCGTGAGTGGTGTGAGGAATGACGATCAGCCCTACATGGTTCTGTGTCAGTCGGTAGGGTGTTGTCGTTCCTTTCATTGGGTTTAACCCTGCGATAACGTAGGTATGTCCGTTGATAGTTTTCTGATCACCAGGCTTCAATCCGTACTTTTCAAGATTGCCGTCTGCCACTGCCTGCTTCAGCACTGCAAGGTCGAAGTCGGTCCTGCGGGCATAGTTGTTTGCCGCTGTGTTCATAGCAGCCACCCGCATAAAAGCGGAATACTCCACATCAACGGAATTTCCGTTCTTATCAACCATGCGCACATAACGTGTACCAGTGTTGATGGACGAAAGGTCAGATGTTGAAACCTTACCCAAGTCTTTTTCTTTTACGTCTGCCATAATTTGTTTCCTTTCTTTATTTTATTGTTGTTGATTGATTTCCGTAAGCCTCCAGTGCGTCGATGATAGCTGGAGTACACATCTGCCGGGCGTAATCCATCAGCAGATTGTACTCATCGTCATCAAGTTCGACATCGTTTTTAGAGTTGTATATTTTCAATGCCAGTGCATGAAATACGATGCCTTGCCCATGTTGGTAAATACTATCGGCAAGATTCTTCTTAATATCCTGCCGTGTTGCCACCTTATGCTCTACGTCCGTAAAGATGGTGATGTCGGAAAAATTAATTTTAACTGCCATATCATTTTATCTTTAAAAATCCGTTTTCTAAGTAAAGTTCGTTGGTGTAGGCCTCACTGTAGGTTTTGAAGTCTGATTTATTCGCAGTGGCGTAAATCTTTCCTCTTGCTACACCTATGCGTAAGGAATTTCCGTTATTATAACACCATTCAATCCATGCTGCCAGATTGTTGATGTTTGTTTTTATCCAGTTGTACGTCGTTCCAGAGTTAACGATTTCAAAGCCTCCAGCATCAATTTTGACATTTCCTTTATATCCTGCAAACAATGTCAAGTCATATCCTACAAATTGGAGTCCCCCTTGATATGCACTGCCGTTGTAGAACTGAACGCCTTTTGTTACTGTCCAGGATATCGAATGAACCGTAACCTGTTTATCGTTAGGTGTTATCAGCATGTGCTGTCCGCTTGTCGGACCAACGCTGATATCTCCATCTATAGACCCTTGCTGTGCAGTAATCTTTCCCTTAAACTCTCCGTCTGTTGCCTTGACGTATCCTTCGATATGTGCATTCGTAGCATAGAAAGAGCCGTCTTTATATACACGGTACGGTGCATTACTGATAGAGCCGTCTGAGACGGCTGTTCCAGAACTTCCCGCAAAGAAACGTATATTTCCGTCGCCTTTCATGCCCGCCTCGATCTGGTTGTTACTGTTAACCACGACAAACTGGTTGGTTGCACCGAATTTGATAAAAGCATTTTTTGCAATGAGCAGTGAGGTGTAAATAGGACCGACGTTTGAAACGGCTTTCCAATGACTGTCATTTTCGGGTGGTGTGGAATTTCTGTATTCATCTACCCATGTATCACCCGCAAGGCGTTGTAATTGGTAGAAACGATAACCTTCCGTTTGAGAAGAATCATCTCTTGCGACAACATCAATAAAGCCAGGGGTCACATTACGACCCTCATCGTTACGATATGGGGTGCTTGCCTTCCACTCGCTGACACGTACCACACAACCCTGCAGACCCTCTGAGCCGTCTTGTGCAATAGATATGCTCTGGCGGACAATAATGTTGTCGCCGTTATAAATCCGTGCTTCCACAACCGACGCGCCCTTTGGCAGTGTGTATTGCCACTCATTCTCAGCAGCCACCCATGATGGTGTGTAGAGATTGCCGTCCACATATACCTTGAGTTTGGGGAGCATGATGTTGTCAAGTAGCGTTGAAGTGTCGCCCTCGTTCCGATATACCTGCATCTTGACGGTTGCAGTGGATTTGTAGTTTCCATCAGCATTACGGACAAAGGAGGTCGGTGTGACGGATAGCGTGTAGGTAACAGCATTCTCGCCGTCCTTTCCGTCTTCGCCATCCTTGCCGTCAACGCCGTTCTTGCCATTCGTCGTAAGTCTTCGCCAATAGGTTGTGTTGACGGTATCGTTGATAATGATATAACCGCCACTCTCGTTAGTAATATAATCGCCGTTCTGGTTGGTAAGTAGCGATATGACAGGGGGAACACCCACACTGTCCTGCAAGGCAACAAAAGTACCATCGTAGAACTCGACGATATTGTTTTTGATAACATGCAAAGTGGAAGTCCAGTGTCCTACTGGCTTCAGTTGCAATGTGTCTTGCACCAATACTATATCCTCTACGTCCTGTATGTCGCCATTGCTGTCACGTAACAGAACGATAAGATGTCCGTTGGTGAACGATGACATACTAATAGCCACGACGTCACGACTATGCTTATGCGTGTGGTCGTTCCCAACTTCTATCCATCCGACAGAATCAGCAGTCACCAGTTCCTTATCGTAGTTCTGTATGCTTGTGCGGTAGGCATAGAGAGTGATAGAGGAAGGGCTGAACGTCTTTGTCTCCAAGTCATACTTAATGACATCATTACCAAGTTCAAGCCACATCTTATCACGACCGTACAGCTTCTTGAAGGTGAACACCTTGCCGTAGGTGCGTTCGTTGTACGTTGCCGTAACAACAACACTTGCTTCATCGGCTGTCATCGTGAGAATATTAAGAACGCCAGTAGAAGCACTGATGGATGCAGTGCAACCACTTTGCGTGCTTATGCCCCACACAACACCCTGCGTTATCAACGTAGTACCACTATACAACTGACCTGTGGTAGTAGGCAGACTGCCTGTTATGTTGCCTTTTTCGTCTGTCAGTACACTGTCCGTATCGTTGGTGAGATTGATGTATAGTGCATTCTCGCCGTCACGTCCGTTGGTGATATCGCCAACATTCAGCAACAGCTCCCAATCATCGTTTGTTGTATCATCAACAATGATATATCCGCCGTCCTCCGTCGTAATATAACGCCCATTTTCGTCCATGAGCAACTGCATGGGAGCGTTGCTTGTCTGACGCTTAGACATGTAGATATTCGTGTAGAGGTTGACAATACTGTTAACCTTGTATGGTGTCTTTGTACTCGACCAGTGGCCTTCCGGACTGATACTCTCCGCCCATATCCACTTCTGCCAAGGATAGACCGTCTGTCCGTCGATAACGACACTTGTTCCAGGAAGAACACCTTTGGTGCGGTCATTGTCAATCGTCATGCGATATACAGTACCGTTATAGTGTACGAGGTCGTTAAGATGGTATTGAGTAGCAGAGGAATAATCTCCTTGGTCTGGATAGTCTTCTACTTCACGTCCCCAGGAGTCAATTCTATTCAATGTTCCTGCGAAGTATATATCCCCGTTAATCCAAAGTGAGTAGCGTCCCGCATCGGGAATGTCGTATGCGCTTGCTATCAATGGTGTATTGCCGATTTGGAAGGCAACATTCTCAAGTCCTTCATCCCAACCTGTCATACCGGATAGCATACGAGTGTATGTGGTAGTGCGATATTGGCAGGACTGACGGGTATTGTCCTGTGCATTTGAATACTGCGCAAACACCATGTGCGCACTTGGATGGAAGCCGCCGCGTATTCCGCTTGAAGTTCCCTCATCGTTCTGCCAGTAGGTGTTGCCGTTTACCTCTATGGTCGGTCGTAGTTCGTAGGTCAAGTATTGGTTGTATGTACCGCTAACACCAGTGACTACAAAGTACGATGTATAGAAGCCCGCAAAGGTTCGTCCTCCCTTTCCGTCATCATGCGTCACGTTATCGTTATACCCTTCAAGGTTGTGGTAGATACCCTTACACTTATCGCCAACCTTCAAGGTTCCGTATTCGCCGTCGAGCAAGTGCAGTTTAATTGTTCCTTGCAATGGGTTGTTCTGATCAACCTCTGCACTCTCTATTTCTCCTGCACCATTCGTCTGCCATTCGTCACCAACACGAACATCAACGTGGTTATAGACCAACTTAGGCGCTTCAAGGAAAGAGCGAAGCACAAGTGATGTTGCTTCTATGTTGCCGTGTTTATCAATTCTCACACCATCACCACTAACAAGGCCCTGGATGAACTGACCGAAGTCAGCACCAGCACCGAATTGTGTGTACGCTTGACTGATAAGACCTTGCATGAAAGTTATCGCCCCATACGCTGTGTCTGCCTTGTCACGTCTGAGGAACATTCTGTCAGAACGTTTGGCAGAGTAGGCGTTACTATCGCTTGACGGTGTAGTGTCTGTAGAGGTGATGAGGTAGATGCCGGAACCTCCACCATTTCCGTTGCCAGAGTAACTGACACCATTAAACGTGATGGCATCAATCTGACCCTGCATGTCCTTCATGTGCGAGTAGGCCGTAGCCTCACCGACAATGTATTTCGGGGTGTCGTAAGGAATATCCAGTTTTATATCATAACCAATGATACGGCTACTGCGTCCGTACTGGAAATAGGTTGGATTGATAAGCCTTGCCCTCTGGCCGATGTCATACTTGACGAAGGATTCCCTATCCATCATGTCAGAGTATTCGTAAGAACGCATGACACACGTATAGGTGTTCGGGTCTATCTTCATGTCCTCCAACTTGTCACACACCATCCTGTACAACTCATGCTCGGCATTATCAATAATACCTGTCTCGGCAATCTTCGTGGCATCCCAGTTCAGAAGGACAAACTTATCATTCACACTTGGATGCAGGGAAGGGTCTGGCAGGAAACGCCCATAGTCTTCGTTGGCCACAACCTCATAATACTTCTCGGTATCGTCATAGTAGCACTCGAAGTCCATGCCGTTCATGGCACCAGACTGGAAAAGGATATGCAGTGTCTCGCCCTCCAGAATCATGTCAGTACTGAAGTCGAATCCGCTGCCATCATAGAGGCGGTAGTACGTTCTGGTGATTGTCTCACCTGTTTCCTCATCCTCAACGGTCTTTTCGTAGGTCTCAATACGGCTTACGACGCAATCAACGTGCGGATAGATGTCCTCATCAATAACGATGGCCTCGACTGCTTCCGTCTCGTTGACAACAGTGGAATCCTGCACATACCCTCTTGGGCATAAGGATGCAGGGAGCATCAATCTCTTCTGAACAACACCGTTGACGGTAATATCTGCTGACTGGTTCTTTCTGTAGTTCGATGGCAGGTTGCGAGTAGAGCCAAAAGCGATGATACGTGTAGCGAACTCGTTACTGCTCTCGGAACTGGTCATTTCCTCTACGTTCTGATCCAGTTCAAACTCAACTTCCTCACCATTCAACTGGCACTTGCCGAAATAGATGATGTTGGCCTCTACCCACCATTCACATTCGAAGAGGGCTGCGAGGTTGTTCAGAGCCGTAATGAAGTCAATATTGTCATACTGCATGTACTTGGCGGCATCCACCTTGTCAGCAGGGAAATTCGTCAACACAAAACGGAAACTTGTTGTCTGGTTGTAGCGGAAGTTGCTGTCAAGGTCACCAACGGCATTGATTCCATTAACGATGACATTCAGATGGGTAGCAACAGTGGCCGTCAGATGAAACGAGGTCTCACTGGCAGATGCAGTTGGGATATAACGACACTTCTTATTCTTCCATTTCATATAGTACGCATCCAACTGGAGGTCGTACTTATACGCTCCTGTGTTCACGTCAAACTTGGGAGCGTAAGGAAAGATGAGTTCAAAACGTCCGAAGTCTGGCAGTTCTATATAGTCACCAAGGCGAAGGTACACAGGCTCATCAAGGTCGAATGGCAACTTCACATAGTGGTCTGCCATCAGTTCCCTATGAACCAATGCGCCCTCTGGTACTGCATCCAGAGTGATGAGCGTTTCACCGCTTAGTCTCTTTACCTGTATCATCTTGTAAAATTTGGGACAAAGATACCAAAAACTATTTGAATAACAAACAGAATTAACGGAAATTATTATTCGATAGCCCTATTCGTAGGGTCTGGCTCCGTCAGCTTCAATGAGAAACTGGCATACTCCGTGATAAACTCAGTGAACTGCGAGCATGAGGTGTACAGGCAACGGTACAGGACTGTAGGCTGATACATGGTACGTATTTCCAGATATCCTGTGGCCAGTATCTCTTCACAGAAACGCGAGTATCTGTCAAAGAACTGGTTCCTGTTACGTGCGGTCAGATGGATGGGGAGCGTCAGTTCTCTCGAATCCTTCCGAGGGTCTTTGTTTACGAATCGCTTGCCGTGTTGCTGACGGCTCTTGCTTTCGATGAAGGATTTCATCGGTGCAGGTGTCATCAAGGCAGACAAGCCCTGCTGTGTCATGCTGATGCCATAGTCAGTATAGACATCATGGCCATTGATAATCAACTCTCCTTGCATAGTTGTATGATATTATGTTTCTTAGAATCATCGTAGGACTTCGTAGCGTCCGCTGTGCGCTCGTTTTATCCTCTGGGTGGATAGTTGTAAGGGTGCAACAGCGAAAAACGCTGAGAAATCGGTTATTTCCTATTCGTGTGTAGATGATAGCCTTTTCCAGAGAATGTCGCTCTGTCGAAAGTCTCACAGCCGCACTTGTCAGACTTGCCGACAAAGTGACTTTCATCGTCAATGATAGCGTCACACGCTCCTGTTCCAATGACAATAGATTTCGCATAGCCCCAGACATGGTTGTTCTCAACAATGACAATTGCGTTCCTTGCGACAACCTTACACTGCGTTCCTGTGAAGTCAAGGCCGTTGACATCTTCAACAAGAACAATATCAGTAGGCAGGCTGTCGGCAGGCACTTCGTTGAAGAAAAGCCTTACTCCGCTCTCTGCGACCAAATCCCTGTACTTCTTGTAGATGGAGGTTGGTAGGCCTCCCTTCCCCCATACCCACAGCATGAGATTGGTGGCAATGCCGACAAACTTCAAGAAGTCTATCGTGCTGACATTATCGTCACGTACCATGCCTGCTGCCTTGGTACAATAGGTCTCTGGATGGTGCTTAAGTATTCCATCTATTTCCTTTCTGAACTCGTCCATATCTTATAACTTTTTGGTATTGTTTACTATATCATCCAGTTTCTCACCAAAGTCGCTGTAGAGCAACTTGGCATATCTTGCCATGTCCTCCAGATACGAGTTGGTGAAGATGAGCATATCACGAATCTCTACGACAGCGGTGTTCGATGACTGGTTGAAGGATGCGATACTATTGAGGGTGGCCACGACAACAAGCATCTGGGCACTGATGTTCTCTCCTGCTATCTGGAGGTATGTGAAGCGTCCGTTCAGTTCTGCACCCAAATCCTGTCCCATGGCCTGGTATCCCTTGGAGGATGCTTCCTGCTCGTAATTGTCCTTATATCCTGTCATTCTGGCGGCTTCATCACGAACCTCCAGACTACGTTGAACAAGGTCATTGTACTCTCTCTGCAGCTCTTCCAGTTCTTGGTCACTGAGTCTGTTATCATCTTCAAGGGCCTTACCCCACTTTATCTGCCATTGTTTGATAGCCTCGTTCAGTCCAGATGTAGACATCATGGCATCCATCAGTGAACTGGTCATCATTTCTGCGAAGTCATCAGTGAACGTCTTGGCGTCACTCTTCATATCCATCATCTTACTCTTGAAGTTGCTACGCAAGTCATCAAAAGTCATGTTCGTCAGAGTGGCATAGAACTCGGAAATGATATCCTTATCCTTCTCTGCCAAGTCACCGATAGCCTCAAGATATTGCTTTATCTCGTTAGGATTGCGCTCGCTGTCAACGTTACCGAAGTAGTCTGCCCATGCCTGTCCTGCATAGGTGCGAAGGATTTGAATATCCTGTGCTGACAACCCCATGACACCACTCGCACTGTTAACCCTTGCGTTCGAGCCGTGCTGTGCCAGGACGCTATTGAAGCGATTATAGTCGAAACCGGCATCATTTCGCTTGTAGTACCAAGAGTGATAACCCTTAGACGAATCTCCTGCTATCAAGTCTGCAGAACCTCTGTTCGATGCTATCTGTCCTAACAGGGCAGAGAGGGCGGCATCACGTTCTTTGGCCGCATCGGATGGAGATTTGGTCTTATCGGTCATCTTCTTAGTCAGCTGCTCAACGGCATACGTGTTCGCCTCAATCTTCGATTTCCAGTCCTCCAGATCCTCCTTGAACTCTTCCTCATGGCTCTTGCCTCCGAAGAGACCACCGAATAAATCTCCTGCGAGACCGAACGTAACCAGGTTGGCCACACCATCAAGGACGGAAGCGAGGATTTTTCCAACACCCTCCAAGACGGCAGGTACTATATCAGTAAGGAGTTGACTGAGTATCTTATCAATCACGTTCGCTACCTTGTCAAGAATGTTGGAGATGAATCCTGCAGGGTCATCACCAAGTGCATCAATGATTTGCAGTATGGCACCGATAAGGCCACCAGTCTTTCCTCCTATGGCTCCTACAAGGCCGTCAGCGGCTTTCTCCGTCTTTCCTGCCAGAGAACTGATGATTCCTGCAACACCATTGGCGAATCCAGAAAGTGTTCCAGAGGTGATGTTTCCAAGAACCTTCTCGAAGTCCTGCAAGCCCTTGGCGGCTCTGTTGGAAGCGTTCTGTACGTCCTGTGCTGCTGCCTGCACATTACCCTGTGCCTGCTGTTGTGCTTCGCCAGTGGCATTCTCTTCCTTGATGGCCTCTGCAACAACATTGAGAGCGTCAAGATGCTCTTCCGTTCCCTCAACGGTGAGGGCCAACTGTTCCTCAGCCTGCTTACGAGCCTCAACGGCAAGGGAGTGCTCCTTGGTTTTCTCCTGCAGTTCTTTCAGAGCCTTGTCATAACGTTCTGCGGACTTTGTGACATCATTCCATGTCTTTGCACTGAGTGGAGAGGCTGAACCTGCGCCACCGTTCTCGATAAGACGTGCCTCCAGGTCGGATATGGCCTTCTTGCTCTCGGCACTGCTGTTCTTGTATTCATCAGTACCCTTGTAGTCCTGTACTCTCTTGTAGGTCTCTTCCGCAAGAGCCTTGGCAACATTGCCTACGTTGGTGAGAACGGTACTGAAATCAATGCCTCCTGCAAGTTCTCTGGCTTTGGCATCGCCCTCCGTTACCATCTGTTCAGCACGAAGCCGCCTTACCTCGGTAGTGTTTCCTTCCCTCTGGGCTTTGGCAATCTTATCGGCATACTCCTGTGCGATGGCGAGTTTCTGTTGTTGATAAGTACCATACTCCTTCAAGTAGTCACGGATGGCCTGTATCTCCATATCAGCCTGGGCTTTCAGACTGCGAGCAAGCTCTGTCTCATTGGCCTTCAGCAGAGCCTCATAGTTCTTGCGCTCTGCATCGGTGTAGGAGGTGTCAATGGTGGTTTCGTCAAACACCTTACCCTTGTTGGCAGGATCGGCTTCCCAGAGTTTCTTGGCATCCTCAATCTTTCTGATACGCAAGTCCTCATAGCCCCTGTCAATCTCTTCCTTGCGCCTGTCATAGTCAAGACGTATCTGAGCGATGGTTTTCTTGGAACCTTCCTCCATAGCGTCTATCTCGGCTTGCCTTGTGGAGTGTTCAAGGTTGATGGCATCACGACTGCCCTTCCTTTCAAGTTCTGCTTCAAGATCGGTGTACCGCTGTTTCTGCTTCAATGTCTTTGCAGGGTCTGTTTTCTTGCCGCCTGTCTTGCCACCGAACTTCTTGTATTCCTTCTCAGCCTCAGAAACGGCATCGGTAAGTTTCTTACGTGCTTCCTCTGCCTCGGCTGTGGTGTACTTGGTTGTGGATTTATCAAAGTCAGCAAGGGCTTTATTAGCCTTATCAAGAGCCTTCTTGGCCATTGCCTTTTGCTGTGCAGGAGTGTACTTAGCCTCATTACGCTTGTTCTGCTCTGCTTCGAGAATCTGCAACTGACCTTGCAACTCATCAGCGGAATACATTCCCTTAGCTCCACCTGCTTGAACACGGCCATACTTCTTCTCGGTTATCTGCATCTTAGCAAGGAGGTTCCTGCGCTCGTTTATCTGCTTCTGGAGGTCATCGTTGCTGATTCCAGTGAGGTTGGCGAGGTAAGACTGGCCTTGCTCCTTACTGATGGAGTTCTGGAGTTCTCCACGCTTCCTAAGAAGGTTTGTCAGTTCAGCATTCTCCTTGTCAGTCCTGTTACGTCCAGAGGTGACATAGCCTCCGTGCTGAGACAGGAAGCGGTTGACACGAATAGCCTGCAACTCCTTGATTCTGGCATTGACGCTATCAAGTTCATTGCTCTTATTCTTGACAGAGTTCTTTCCGTCAATCTCGGCAATCTGATTCTTGATGTCGAGAATATGTTTCAGTTTCTCTGCCTCGGTATCATACTTCTTGAAGATGGAAGGGTATTGCATTTCAAGACGAACGAGGGCAAGTCTTCTGTTCTCTGTTGACAGTTGCTCATCGCCTGCGATAGACAGCAGTTCCTCAATCTTGCGCTTATGCTCTTCCTCCTTGGCAATAGCCTCTTCCTTCTTACGGTTGTACTCTTCCTCGGCATCATTTACCAAATCCTGCTGAGACTTCATGTTCATCATAATAGCGACAACACCTGCGATGGCTGTTGCCACAAGAACATACGGATTCGACAGCATGGTAGCATTCAAGAGTTTCTGGGCTTTCTCAACGAGCACTAGCCATCCGTAGTGGACTGTCTCTGCGGCAGTAAGAGCACAAATACCGGCAGTCTGTAGTGCCTGTATGGCGGTAACGGTCATTATCGCTGCCTTATACACACCATAGACCGCTACAGCACTGGCAATAGCCTTACCGACAGCTTCATAGTTCTCTACCAGTGTCGATACGCCAGATAGTGCAGTGTTGATGATACCCTCATTCTGCTTACCGATATTGTTGAACATAACATCTATGGCGTCTTCGATATTACTTATCTGGCCGTTGATGGTTTTAGCCTGCTCTTCCATAAGGCCACCGAACTTGCCTCCCTCGGAAGACATATCCATGATGGCCTTCTTAACCTGCTCTGCACCGACCTTACCTGCGGTGACAAGTTCACCTACCTTATCCTTGGCAACACCGAACTGCTTAGCCAACTCATCAGCGATGGGAATACCACGGCCTTGGAACTGGCGCAAGTCCTGTGTGAACATTCTGCCCTGTACCATCGTGGTACCATACAGATACACAAGGTCACCAAGTGGGATGGAGAGGCCTGCGGCAATATCTCCAAGGTGAACAAGAGTATCATTCACCTCATCGGCTGCTATACCATAGGCAAGAAGTTGTTTCGCTCCGTCTGCCACACCTTTCAAGTCAAAGGGAGTGATGGCGGCAGTCTTTACTAACTGGTTCATCAACGATGCAGCCTTTTCCTCTGACTGGAGCATGGTGGTGAAGGCAACTTCTAACTTCTGGAACTCACCTCGGACGTTCATCACATTCCTAACAAATTCCTTCGCACTTACTCCTGCAAAGGTGAGACCTGCAACAGCACCGATACGCTTGAACATATCCTCTATGCTCGCACCGCTATCCTCAACCTGCCGCTGCATCTGCTTTACACCGCTCTGCACCTCATTGAAGGACTGCAAAACGTTCCTGTTATCACCAGTAATGTCGAATTTTATTCCTGCCATTGATATATGATGTTATATTGTTATTCGTTGCTTTCCGTTTGAACTTCATTGTAGCCTCGCTGTGACGTTTTTATCTCTGGGGTGGATAAGTTGCAAGGGAGGCGGCTCTGAAACGCTGAGAATCATCACGCACACGCACGTCCTTTTTTCGTGTCATCTTTGTCACACGGCAATCCCGCCAACCTGTTCATATCTTTCTTGTGCGATGATACCTTTTCTTGTGTGTGGGGCGTGGCTGTTAGTTCCAGTTGCCTTCGCTGATAACCTGCTTCATCAGTTCTGCGTCATTGCCGTCAACAGAGCGTCCGTCTATCGGCACATGGCACTTCTTGGCCTCTTCGTCCGTCAGATATACTGACTTGATGCTGTCCTTCAACATGAGTTGCAGGTTCATGAATGATATTTCCCATACCACGTAATCGAAGGTCCATCCGTAGCGTTCACATGCTTGGTCTATGATGGAGCCGTATATTGACACGCCTCCGAACTGGAAGGTGTTCTTATTCTTCTTGCACTTGCTGACCTCCTTCATGCGTTCCAGTTCCTTGTCAATCTTGGTATGGTGCATGAAGGTGGCTGTCTTATCCCATGTCAGACAGAGGATGAGCAGTGTGGCTATGTCATCATTGCCGAGTTCCTTTGACAGAATGTTCGTCCTTGCCTTTACTGTGGTGGTATTGTTGACCTCCTTCTTTGTCTTTAGCGTATGGTAGGCGAGAAGCAGGCAACAGTCATCCTTCTTGGTCTCTACAAGACGAAGGGCCTCAACGTATGGGTTCAACTTTAGGTTCTGGGAGTTTATCTCCAACTGCTCCACTATTCTCTGGGTGAGGAACATCTTGCCAAGAGTGACTGGCCATAAATAGAAATGCCGATGACCCACTGAGAAGCCTTTTGGGCGGTCTAAGATGGTATCGGCAATATCTTGTACTATCTTTATGCTATCATCCATACTGCGACAATTTTGATTTAAGTGCCTTGAACAGGATTCGAACCTGTGACCCTCAGATTAAAAATCTAATGCTCTACCAACTGAGCTATCAAAGCATGTGCCGCCTATTGACCCAAGGCGGCAAAGGGATAGGAGAGACTACGAACGAGTGTAGTAGGTGGTTCCTTCGACAACAGCGGTGTCCTCGGCCAACAGGTAGCGAGTACCGTTCTTGATATACCAGCCTTCCGCAGAAGGATTCTTACTGGAATATCCAGTGCTTTCTGGATCAACTGCTGTGAATGTTGCAGAGGTTGATTCAGCGTCAACGTCCGTAAAGACGATGGCGTTGTCGGCAATCTCGGCACCTTCCTCATACGCAGAGAGGTCGATGTTAATCTTGGCCCACTGAACAGTGTTGCCGCTTTCGGGCTTCAGTGCATCGTGAGTGTACGTCAGCTGACCGCCATCGGTGGTGTCGAATGGGTCTTCCAGAGATACTACAGTCTTCATCAGCAGGGGACCAGGAACATTAACGTTCTCGGGCTGCACAAAGACAGCATAACGGTGAGCGACAACACCATCAACATCAGCGAATGGCTTCTTTCGCTCAGTGTTTCTGCGGATAGTGTAGGCGAGTTCGTACTTGTTCTTGCCGTACTTCACGTCCTCGTTCTCACCACCTTCGATGGTGGCTTCCTTCTTGTCACCCTTGGTAGGTGTCAACTGCGTGGAATCTTCTTTCGGGGTGGGGAGCAGAATCCACTTTGCTCCAACAGCATCAAGGTCTTTGACGATGATAAAACATTTACCCCAACCAATCGGCTTATTCATTGTACTATTCGTTTATGATTTGATACAATAGCTTGTTATTAATGATATTCTCTCCTGTCTCGGTCTCGATGACACGCTGACCACACTCATACTTGCCGTCTGAGATTGTCAGCCGGAAATCATTGCCCTTGACGTTCTCGAACAGTTCAAAGGAGAGTTGGCAGAGAGCACGAAGCCTCACTGTATCTTCCTCGATCTGTCCTTTGACATTCTTTCCTGCTACATAGACGTTGACATTCACGTAGGCCATCTGAGCCTGCTTGGTCTCATTGGCAAGGATAGAGATAACAATATCCTCCTTCTTGGAGTTATGCGGTCTCTTGCGCTTGCTCAATTCTCCTGTCACGGCTTGATGAAGGGGGCTGTCGAGTATGACCTTGTAAACGTCATCTTTGATGTCTATATCGGATTTCATATCTGTATGGCATTGATTTTTCGTATCGCTGATTCCTTGGCTCTCTGGAGGCGTTTATCTACATCTGCCTTGGCCCAGAGTTCTGTGGATGCAAGAACGTCCTTGCCTTCGATGGCCTCAACGTATTCCGCATAGTTCATGGCGGCTATCACTACCAGAGCAAAGGTATTGGTGTATTCTCTTGCCAGTTGCTCTACCATGCGCTTTCCCTCCGTGGAGCCTTGACTGCCGCTTCCTACAACATTGAAGGCAGATTCAATCTGTTTCACTCCGTAGTCATAGATGGCGTAGCCAATGGAAGAGCGCAGGTTGGACGTGTGGTCATACCAACTTTCGTCCTGTGAGCGGTCTCGGATTTTTACCACACATTCCTCACCGAGTTTGGTGAAGGCCATGAAGATTTCGTTCTTGATAATCTCAAACGATTTCTTGAACAGCCTGTCAATGGCAGAGGTGGAGGTGGTCATCCTTATACCCATATCTTACACTGCATTTGATAGCGATGGAAGCCTTTGACAGTGAACTCACGCACATCATCGTCATTGCCGTACATCTTGACACGGATTCTATCTCCGTACTTGAACTCTCGGCATGAGCGAGGGAGGTTGTAGATGGTGTACGAATAGGTCTCTACCTGTCCGTCTGGGATGGGAATCTGGTTGGCCTGTCCTGCAGGTACGATGTCGCATCTACAGTAGTCGTCAATCCATTTCTCCTTTCCGTCAACGTAATCACCAGTTTTTCTGTCTGTATAACCCTCTGAAAGGGAATCCAGATAACCGAGATAGTGAGCGGCAAAGTCCAGTACAGCCATTTCCTATCCTCCTATGTAAACCATCGGCTGACCAAGTGGATGGTCCTCACCGATGGCTTCATAAAGTGCGTTTATTCTAACCAAAAGCCTCTCTTTGTCCTTATCGGTCAGTGTGCCTACGCTCTTATCCGATTCATGGACTGATACGGCTTGCAGGAGAGAGTAAAGACAGTCAGCCAAAGCACCTTTGAACTCTTTGGACTGAGAGACTTCATACGTGTATTCGTCATCATCATTCAGCTGACGCTCAATAATAGCGTTCTCTACGAACCCAACAGGTATCGGGTAGTGGATGGCATCTATCAGTGCCTGTTTGACTGTCTTTCCCATATCACATCAGAGTTTAATTGCCACCACCGCCCTCAGTAATCTCTGTCACGGCAGCGAGGAACGTTTCCTCTTCCTCATCACTCAGAGCGTTAAACTTCTTCATGATGGTTTCATCCTTGGCGGTTGCAGAGGTCTTGTAACCCATAGCCGTCAACTGTGCAGCAACTTCGGTCTTAGAGTACTTCTTGTTGTTGATGGTGATGTAAATATCAGCAGTATCGGCTTCCTCGGCTGTAGTGTCAACCTCGGCAGACTTATCCTCGGAGCAGTCCAAGATGTAAATCTGGTCAACGTCCTCGATGACAGGCAGGACAAGAGCCTGGCCGTTCGTGAACTCCTGCAGCGGGTCGGTCTTAGAGTACTTGGAGATAAGTTTGTACTCATCAACAGTGGCATACTTGACGCCCTCAACAGGATTGGTAGCTTCAGCCAGTGTGCCATAAACCAGAGAACCAACTTCCTCGTTACACAGGAAGATGATACGCTCTGCGTTCCAAGGCTTGACAGACTTCTGCTTGCCGTTCTTCTCGAAGATGACGGTGCGGTCAACCTCTTCAACCTTGATGTCAAACTCATCCTCCAGAGCAGCGATAAACTTCTTCTTGGAAGGTACTTTGAGCGTGGTTGTGTCGGTGTAAACCTTATCCTCTGCATCAGCAACCAACTCGCGAGCCCAACGCTCCTTGCGGATTTCGTTCAGCTTGGAGGTGGCAACCATTAACTTGACGATAGTGTTGCCGTCAGCATCAGCCTTCCTCTTGACGTTCTCGAAGTCCTCGTAGCTAACGTGGCCCTTGACGATGGTACCAAAGGTATTCTCATCCAGATAGCCGTAGTCAACACGCAGACCTGTGCCGGTATTCTCTTCGTCCTCAACGAGAACAACACCGTCAGAGAGACCAGTAAGGAAGTTAGCCTCGTTCTTCTCGTCAATACCAACAGAACATGCCACACCATCGTTGGTGAGGCTCTGGAGGATGCGACGCTTCTCAGCCTTCTTAGCCTCATCGGTAGTGGCTGTTGCGTAATGAGCCTTCATGATGTTAACGGTGTTAATCTCCGTCTCACGCATGATTTTCTTCATACCTACCTTCGGCAGTTTACCGTTGGAGGTAGCAATACTTCCACGCTTCTTGATGGGCAGTGGTGAATCCATTGCCACCATGTCAGCGGCTACATACGTAGTCTTGGCACTGGTGCCCTCCCACTTCTGGTCTGGAGAATACACCTTACGAAGCATGGTTTTATGGAGATAGGTGCGCTTGATAGGCGCAGTCTTCTCCTTCACATAGAGACCCAGTTTGGGCCAGATGGAACTAATCCATTCAATAAACATTGATGCTTTCATACTCTACTTGCTTTTAATCGTGTTCGAAAATAAGGTTAGGCAGAGCGGCCTTGACTGCGGCACGCTGTGCAGCATCCGCAAACTGATAAGGCATAGCCTCATCGTTGACACGGCCATCATCCATAATGCCGACCATTGCTTGGTCAGCAGGCTTAGAGGCAACCACAACACCTGCATACTCATGGCTTGCAGGGAGGGCCGCATAGTGAACACCGTCCTGGGCAACTGGCATTGGCTTGAACGTGTAGTTCTTACCATCCTCATCCAGTGTCTTGATGGTCATGTGACCTGCCTTAATGGCGGTACCAGTGAAGCCAGTCATATCGAGTGAGCGACCACCAGTGATACCAGAGCCATAATGACGGATAACAACAGAATCCAGTCCGGCTTCAACCAGAGTGGCATCCTTCTTACCGAGATTGGTTTTTGCTCCCATTGTACTTGGTTTTAATTGTTTGACATAGCAGAGAATCAGTCTTTGGCCAGATCCTTGACATCATCATCCGACATAACTTCATCGTCCTTGTGTGTTTCGTGTCCGCCATCCGTTCTGACGGCAGGGGGTGTGCCTAACTTGTCAAGACCCTTCTCGGTTCTCTCCTTGTTCTCGGCATCAAGTTCCTCCTGTACCTCATCCAGGTAGGCTTCGAACTCTTCATCATCCTTGAACGACATGCGGGCGAAAGATTTGAGAGTACGTTCACCGAAACGGCCAGTGTCCTTAACCAGTGCCTCCAGTTTGGCCTTTCTGCTGTCAGCAGTCTTGCCGCTCTTTAGGTCAGCGATTTCGGTTTGGAGACCCTTAATGGTGTTTGTCAGTTCGCCAAGAAGTTTCTCAGTGGCAGTCTGGTTCTTGTTGCCCTTGCCCTTCTTGCCCTTGTTCGATGGACTCTTATCACCCTCATCGTCATCTGGGTCGTTAAGGTCATCGTCATCGTCGTCATCGTCATCGGCAGGATGAGCGTCTTTGTACTCTTGGAGACGGCGGTCAGCAAGGCTCTGTGCAGTCTGAAGGAAAGGGATAACGGCATCAACCTCATCGTTAATCGCTTTCTCAACATCTTCGTCACTTGCTTCATCATCGAGGTCAAGTTTATCGGCAACTTTGGCAGCGATACCCTTTAACTCTTTACGGCTGAACCCGAGCGCCTTAATCTCCTTTCTCGTTTTCAGCACATCTTGAACTTTTCTGAAATGCTTGTTCATTTTGCTTTAATTTTAGTTTAAAAATGGTCTGCGAGTGGAACACAGGCAGACCATCAACGTAAAGCACCATGAGCAAAGTTCAGTACGTTCAGTGTTCTGTCACGTGCATCAACACACGCTTTCGGTCGCAAAGATAGTTAAACTTATTTGAAAAACAAATACTTTTCACAACAATTAACTATTTGAATGGCAAATATCTTTAACTTTTCAATTAATAATATGATAAGAGGGGCAGACTGGCTGATAGCCGATGTCCGTCCCTCTGGCAAGAAAAGAAATATTAAAAAGTCTTTGCGTTACGTTTGAACCTCATTGCTTACGCTGTGAGACGTTTTCCTGTCTTTGGCGGTAAATAGTGCGCTGATGGCTTTTTTGGACGCTCTGTGACGCCGTATTACCTTTGCAAGGAAAATCCTGTCGTTGCAGATTTCAAGGAGGTCGTTCAGTTCCTTATCGTCGCAATCGTCGAAAATCTCTGACTCGCCTGTATAGGCCCACTGGCTTTTCCCTGTACGCCTGCTCGTCCGCTTGACTTTGAATATTATGTTTGCTCTAAATACTGTGTAGTCATAGCCGTAGAAGGCGAAGGATGCAATCGTTTCCATGTCAAATCTCCCCTACAACGTTTAGTTCAACTTCAGTAGCGATAAGAAGGACATCGCCAAGATAGGTCTGAAAGTCCTCCATGAACCGCTTCGCCTCACTCTCGATATAGTCTCTCTGGGCATCCTTCTCATCCTGCCTGTCGCTGTTCCATTCCCAAGCCCAGAAATTGTGGGAGAGGTTGTCTTGAAGCAGCTTTCTGGCTCCCTTCTCAAGTTCGTCCTCGCTTGTGAAGATTCCCATTATGACAAGACTCTGATTCGTCAAGTGGCTGTCGCCCTGCTGCAAGAGGTAAACCTTCTCGCTTCCATTCCCTACAAGCCTGTTGTAAACGGCTTCTTCTTTCTTGCTACAGAATCCCATAATCAATATAATCTTACGTAATACACTTCTACTTCCTTCTCTCTGAATTTCGTTAGGGCTTCCTGCATACCTGCTACTGGGATGGAGGCCACTGGCCAGTTGTCTGGCTCCGTACAGGTGATACAGATACCACACTCTGGATGGTCAAGAACCTGCTGCGCCTTGTCTCTGTCACCAAAGTAGAAAAACAGGCGATTGCACCATTCGTACATAACCACACCTTCTGGATGCTGATAATGGAGAGTGGCAAACTCTTCCAGAATCTTCTTCTGGTGTGCCAGTCCTGCAGCCTTACAGGAAAGGACGTGCATGAACATGTTCTTAACCTCTTCGTCAGTGGCCTTCGGATAGTCAGTATTGACAATCAGCCGGCAGTTGCCATTGACGTTCGACCAGCTTACATCAAACTTGTAGTAACTCACACCATCCATAATATTTCGGATGGCCTTGCAATCTCTTTCTGACAGATTGCCTAAATCGTTAAAAAAGACTTCTTTCATTGCTCTTAATATTGATGGTTAATCTTGCTTCTCCGCTAACTCTACGTAACAGAACATACCCATTGCCTCATAGCCTCTGTTGACTGACTTAATCAGAGACCTTATCGTCTTTGGGTTCTTATTCACCTTGGAATCGTATTCATGGCCTGTGGAGAGGGTGTAACTGAAATACTCTGTCAGTTCATCCAGAGTACCTTCTACGTTGCGAACCTGATCTGGACGGTTATACAGGAACGTCCTTGTCTTTACGAGCGTATAAACTTTCTTCTCTTTCATAATAGCTTCTCCTTAAATCTTAGATATAGCGTTTGACATCACGTAGGTCTTAACAGCCCACTGCCTGCAGAGGTCATAACTGATGCGAGCATTATTCTTCAACTCCCAGACATCTGCTATAGTGCTTCCTTTTATATCAAGAGCGAGCACAAGGAATCCTGCCTGTGCCTTGCTCATCATTTCCTGCAAGGCATCAAGGCAGTTCAGTCTTACGTATGCCGATTCTCTTAACTTCGTGTCTTGGTTGAACGCATAGACACAAAACTGTCCCTTGGTCTGCTTGTAATAGTCAAGCACTTTCTTCTGACTGTAACTCATATCGTTTCTATTTAAAAGTCAATCTTCTCAAATCCATAGTCATCCACATAATATGCTGTTCCGTCCAGAACTACCACGTCTGATACTGACAGCGAGGTTCCCTTGTATGCGACAGGCTTCCTTCCTTGGAACATTCTGTAGATTAAGTTCAGTGTATCTTCATCATCCTGCCCTAATGCGATGGTGCCTTCATAGACTTTCTCGTACATGTCGCTGTCGAGTTTGCATAAATCACCGTCAACCTCGCAAAGGTTATTATCCTTCAAGAAGTCGAGGCCCATAAACTTGATGTACCTTGCAATGGTGGCATCATCCTTAATCTGATAAATACTGTACGATTTCATTGCTCAATTCTTTTAAGTTATTTTATTGCTGTTTGCTCTGGCAAAGTTACCGCTTTATTTCTGAATATCAAAACGAAAAATCATTTATTTTCAGCACGTTACAAATGTTTAACGTTTGTACTTTTTACGTCAGATTCCTAATTTTTGACAGAATTTTGTACGTTTTTGCGAAATCCGCAAGGTGGCCTTATTTTCTTGCTTGTGGATAAGTATAAAGGGGGTAATATTATAAACTTTTATAGAACTTTAGGAGAAGAATTTAACGGTTCGTTAACTTAACTGAGCCTCAACAAAGTTAATGGGTGTCAAAATGGCCTTCTGCATCCATCTTGGCACCCATATTGGTGACAGTAAAAAGTTTCAACTTATTCACTTTGTATCATAAGCCTGTATGGAATCGGGATCCTTCAACTTATCCAGAAGAGAGAACACGCCTCTTTCACAGGTATCAATCACTCCACTCATCTCCTTATAGAAATCAGTGCCACTTTTGCCTTTCTCCTTGGGGGAGGCTTGGTAGTAGTCGTGTACCAAAGCGGCAAAATCATTCTCCAATTCGAGCATCTTTTCTATGATGGCGTTGGACTTCTTGATATACTCCTTCTTATCCATAACTATTTTGTTTTTGCAAAGATACGAAGTATTTTCTTTGATTGTTTCATAACCATTTCAGTTTTACAAAGGTTTAACTATTGACCTAATAATTCGCGGGTCAACAAGCAAATCATCAACCTTCAATACATTCAGAGGGAAGTTTCTGTTACTTCTTCTGATAATATCAAAGATGTCATACGGCTGTCCGTTCTGTGGGTCATAGTAACGAAGCGTTCCATTTGCCCTGCGTTCGAGGCAGACAATATGGCCTTCTGTGCCTCCTGCCCATCCCCAATCAATATGATAACGTCCTTTGGCTGTTGTCATTGTTTCCAGTTCAATGTAGATGTCGCTGACAGATTTTCCAGACATTCCGATACGTTTCTTGATGGGTATTCTACCAGTGTTCTTTTCAAACCAAGGTAACTCTGTATGGTGAGCAATCTTATCAACCATTCCGCTACCTTCGATTCTTCCAAGGGCAGTCACATCATATCCTCTTCTACGGAGTTCGTCTGCTACGACACATACTTGACAGTTGATGGAGTATGGATTTAACAAACGACCAGTATAACGGATATTTCCCCTTCCTTGGTCAGCCTCCAGGAAAGGCATCGGGTGTCCCTTCTTGATGCCGAGAGCATTTTCTATATCCGCATCGTTGGCTGTGTTTGCGGCTTTGGCGGCTGCATTCAGTTTCTTTCTTGCTGACCGGTACGCTTCATCAAACCTCTTGGAGGAATACGACTGGCCAACATGTGCCGTGATAGTTGAATAATTGCCTATAGCCAATTCCATTTCGTTTATAGCAGACTGCACCCTGTATGGGCCGACACAAAGTTTGGCAGAGTTCAGAAGTCCATTCAGACGTGTATAAGAGGCGTTGACGCTTGCTCTCTTCTCGAAATACTCTGCCTCGTACTTATCGTATGCGTCCTCGAACAGCTTACTTATTCCATTCTTATCATACTTCAAATCAGTAGTGCGGATGAACTGTTCAAACTCAGACATATCATAGCCTACATAGTGTGCATGTTTACGAAGGTTGGTAAGAGGGAAATAGTCAGAACTTTCTTTCATGGCCTTCCTGTTATTCCATGCAAGTTGTATTTCATCTGCATTTCTGGTACGATGCCTCCATTCTGCCACATAGTCTGTACCCATGTATTTTCGGAAATCTGGATTCTCTTTGAGGAAATATGGTAATGTTCCGTTTCTGTCAGCAGACTTTATCCTGTTGACATTTCCTGCAACCCAATCCTTGTATGGCTGAGGAACGTCCGTAATCTGCTCGTCAGATTTTCTTCTGTTTTCACTCCAGTATTCTTCCTCACTCATAATGATAGGAACAGCATAGCACATATCGTTAGGGTGCCAACCAGTCCAGACGAAATCCTTTGGGTACCTGCCCTTCAAATCGTCACAGATGTCTGTGTGCGGATGGCTACCGGACAGCTTGATTTCATACCCGAGGACAAAATCAAACTGCTTCCAACGCTCCTGCTCGGCAGTGCGATAGGCCATATTGATTTCAGATCGTGCCAGACGGATGCTTCGATACTCGCAGTCATGGATATTCGCTGCCTTACCGTAGGTTTCCCAATAATCATGCAGTAGTGAAGGGTAGTCCTGCAGGTACTTTGAGAGACGTTTTGACAACGTTATAGCCGACATTCCCTTCTCGATGGCATTGCTGATAGTGCAGGAAATTGCAGCCTCTGTTTCCATCGTATATTCGTCAGCCTGTCCCCAGAGTTTGGCAGACAGGTTCATTCCTCTGTCTCTGCGGTTCTGGAAGGCTTTGAGGGCATCACTGTTCGTCTGGTAGTACTGCTTGAAACGCTTGCCTCGTACCTGCGCCCGATAGTGCTTCAATACCTTATCGGCCAATAGGTCCTGTATGAGATTACTCTGCCTCCATTCCTCTGAGGTTCCACGCATGATGGTAGTTCCAATCTCATTGACAAACTGAGCCTGTACGTCCTTGACAGCTTCGGCTAACTCTGGGTAGTCCTTGAATGAGAAGGGCACCTCTCCGTCATAGTCAGTAGAGGCGGCTATCTCTGCCATCCTCCTGTTGGCCATATCATAGATGCTCTGAACTTGACTAACGTACTGTGTCAGTCGGTTGTTCAGAGCATTATACGCTTTCTTCTGGTTCGGTGTCCTTATTCTTGCCATTAACTTTCTTCCTTTATAAAGTCTGGTTCTGGCATCGTCTGGAGCCTGTAGGCGAGAACGCTTGTCTTACCATCCAGAATGGCATGGCAGATGCGATGATTGCCATCGGCAACCTGGCCTAAATCATCCAATATTATTGGGTAGTTCTCATAGTCTGCTTCCAACGTCCGCTTCATCTGCCAGACGAAATCATCCATATTATCCAGAGGGAAATACTTGTTTGCCATATCATAGCAGGCAACAGGGTACTCGAACGGCTCCAGTTCTGCTTCATGGCAGGCACGTAGAAGGGTGGAGGCATACCACCACTTGTCACCTCTCTGGTAACGGCTCTCTTCAAACGTCAGTTTGCCATAGGCGATGGCAGGGTATTTACTTGACTTCATTCCTTGGTTTGAAATTGATGCAACTTCTATCACTTAACAGGACGCAGAACTTTCCTTCCTTATAGTGGGGACATCTGCCCATTGTCGGCTCTCCTTTAATGCTGAGAGTGTTGAACTTCGTCTCTTCAACTACATTCGCACACTCTCCGCACCTGTGATTCCCTATCTCTCGTTTAGGCTTCTGCCTCGGCATCGGTTTCGGTTTCCTTGGGGACATAGACGTTCAATCTTGATTCAATGATTGTCTGGCCGTGCTTGTTGTACGTCCGATACTCGATGATGGATGCAGCGGTAGTAAGGATGGCCTCACGTTGCTCACCAAGAATCTCCTTGATGGCGGCTTCCCTCGCCTCCTTCTTGGGCGTGTCTGGGTTGGCCTCCAGGAACTTGTTGATGTCCTTCTTCGTCAAGCCCCAAGCGGTTCCTATCTGCTGCGCCTTATACTTATCCATCTTCTGAATGAGCATTTTCTGGGCTTTAGGTGTTAGCCACATCGCCAGAGAGATAAACATGTTCGCAATCTTTACACGAATCTTATGTGATGTTTTCATATTGGTTACTCTTTATCGTACAACTTAATGATTTCCTTTAAAGTATGGCTGTGGTCAAAGACTTCATCAATGATGTCCTTTGTGTCATCACCGAAGATAGGTCCGTTACACAACTGATGGAAGTCCAACTCACCAAACGAGATATTCATTTCAATCAGTGTGGGCGTTCCATCTTCCGCAACAGCGAAATCCCAAGAGATTAGGCGTGAGGCTCCATAGAAGCGGTACGCCAATTTCTCTGCCATAGCAACACACTCAGCGTATGCAGGAACAACACGTCCTATGAACTCGACACCCTGCGGATGGCGGTAGAAGCGGTTGGCCGCTCCATCATAGGCAACTTCCTTCAAGTGCCCATCCTCTGTGATGCCGCAAACAATTCCACCGCTACTGCAGTTATCTACACGACTGCCGTCAACACCCATGCGAAGCACTGATGACAGAGCCTTGACATTGCCATTACGGAACAGGGTCATCACTCGGATGGTGTTGACACTGCTCGAATTGATGTCTGCCAAGTCCTTGTGCTGTTTAAACACCTCCTGTACGATGTACTGCTTATACACTGATGAGCCTCTGAAATACTCTGCATTCTGGGTATAGATATAGTTCAGAAGTGTCTCTACGCTATCTTTCTCGGCATCCCAGAACTTCACACCGTGGCCTCCCCACGATCCGATGGCAGACTTAACGATGACCTCCTTGTGCTCCTTGCAGGTTTTGATGAAGTCCTCGACAGAAATCGGCTCATAGTTCTCATTCAAGTACACATCGTCAACCTTACGTGCAATAGTCTTTGGACGCTTGACGTTCGGGAAGTACATGTCATACATATTCTTGTCATCAAGAGCCGTACTGCGCTGTGGATTGGTGAAGTACTCATCAATGAACGCATAAAAGAAACTGTCTGGGATATACAGCTTCAACTTTGACCTGTCCTGCTCAACGGCATTATAGACATCGTAATACTTCATATTTAGAAGTCCGTCATGCCACATGAGTTTCTTGCTCCAGAAGTCCTTAATCTCCTTGGCCTGTGCTTCGGAGATAGGTGCGAGATTGTCACGTTTCTGCTGTAACTGTGTGTCATAGGTTGCCAGTCTTTGGATGGCAATCTTCTCTGTGAATGACTGACGTGACACATACGACAGTTCATCCATCGAAATGATGTTCTTTACATTCATAATCAATCGTTTTAATTTAACAATATCATTGCTCTTACATTACTTGCTATCCAAGGTTGAAAGCGTTTGCCCGATTCTCGGTGGCAACCTTCTCTTCTGCCTGTATCTGTCCCAAGGTGGCATTTGCGTCATCAGACTTGCCATAACGCTGAATGGATTCCAACTGGCTCTCGATGGCTTTGCCACCATTAGCCTTCATGCGCTTGTTAATCTCTGCCAGTTCATCGTTCTGGATAAATGGAGTGAGGACATGTTCAACGTCAACATTATCAATCTCATTAACCCATTCCTTCGGACATATCTTTTTCAAGAACGCCTTAACGACATTACATTCACGTTCCAAGAACTCTATCCATGCGCCTGCCTCATCACCGACCTTCAAGTGGGCATCGGTGAGAAGGGTCTGGCGAGCATCAAATCCGATATTGCCAAGGCTCTTCAAGTTGTCGAAGGAAATATCTGGCATCTGAGCCTGCATCCAGTAGAGTTTAAGCATGGTGTCAACATGATACTTCAATGCCTCGATGGCCTGCTGCCATGATACGTAGGCAACATCACCACCGTTCTCTGTGCGGAATATCCTTCGGCTCTCACCCTTATCCTCACTACCCTTGATGCCTCCAGAGATTTTGAGTACAGGTGCGGAGTTGTAGGCAATAACATTCGAGTTACGAGACAGGGTGTATTCGATTTCCTCTCTGAGATTGGTCAGTCCGTAATAGACAGGAACATTACGGTAGCCGTAAACACCAGGAATCTTCATAAGGATAATCTCTTCGCCAGACTGTTCTCCCTCTTCGCCTACCTCGGTCAGTACTTCATCCCAACCGCCTCCAGAGAGGTTCTGCTTCCAGATGTAATGGCGATTTTCAGTATAGGTCTCAAAGAACAGCACATCTTCGCCATTTACGTCCTTCTTATGGTACTCGAAGGACATAGCGAGCATATCATCCAACTCATCAATGAGAGGGTATAACTTAACTCCGTCCATCGGAGAGTAAGTCTTACACTTCAACTTGTAGTTAGAATCAAAGCCATACAGGGTATTCTTCTTCTTGACGGCATACCATACAGTAAAAATCTCGCAGGCTGCATAGTATTTCAGAGCACGTTTCAAGTTGACGGAATCAATACGGACGTTCTTATAGATTGCTTCAATAGCCTTTGTGATGGCCTGTCTAACATTATTCGGCTTGCCATCCTCGTTGTTGGTGTTTGAGTAAATTCGCTTTACTGGAATGGCAAAGGTAAACTCGGAGAGACGCTTACATAACAGCTTCTCCAGACCAACATAGATTCTGGCTGACTTCTCAACAGTACCGTCAGAACGAATCTTATCCTTCAGCACTTCAGTGTCCTTTACAATTTTGTGCAGGGTAGGCTCATAGTCCTTAACTGATTCATCCCAGTCTGCAACCTTAACAGACTTCCGCTTCAAGGCGTTAACAATGGCGTTCCTGTCACCGCTCTTGAAATCTATAACTTTCGATATATCGCCCATCTTTTAAAGATTTTTGTAATTACAGTCGCAAAGATAGTGAGAATTATTTGAAAAACAAATACTTTTAACCAAAATTATTTGAATTTCTCAAATTCCCACTATCCAACCTAAAAGATGAGCCAAAATAAAACGTTTTGAGACGTTATTTTTCTGAGCGTGGGTAGTTGTTAGGGTGAGAGGCTAAAAATCCTCTGTAGAGCCTTAATTGTACGCTGTAGTTCTCTTGGCTTCGCTGCATGTAGGATGCAGCAAGAAAGCGAGACGGATTGTTCTTGAATCTCTCCGTCTGGTACAGGTTGGCTTCTTGACGGCAGTTCCACATCTGCTGAATCAGCCATGATTCCGTTCTTGTCTTTACTCTATTTCTCATTTCACTTTGTTTACGAATAATGGATATAAATTGCGGCCACACTCATCCTTGTCACACAGATCCTTCGCCCAACAATTCTTGCAGGGGTCTTTACCTGCTTTCTTGGATGGTTCAAGCATGGTGATTCCCATGTACTCCCAGATAACCTTACGGCCATCCATTCTGGTGTGGTGACATTTCGTTTCGTTTGACTGTGCCATATTATCTGTTCTTTTTCTGGAAAGGGCGAAGGTAGAGGTGCTTCCTTTCCACTTGCCTTGCCATGTACTCCGTAACGTGGTCTTTGGGTGTCACTTAACCTGTCAAAACCTTTTCGCGTGACATATTCGGACTGTTCCTGCACAGTTCTAAAAGCCCCAACACAGTTTTCATGTCTCTTTGTTGGCTCGACTTCTTGCGTCCGCTTTCAAGCTCCTGTTTTTGTCTGTTTCTAATGTTTCGAGAGTGCAACTTCAAAGGGACTTCGCCTCCGAAAATACGGATAACTCTCTTTGCGCTTGTGGATGCCCTGTACCTTGAAACAGGTGTGTACCGCCAACGGATTCATCCTAATTCTTTAGCCCCACAACTTGGTTGCTATATCGTAGTTTTTCTGGGCCTCATTGACCGCTTTCTTTGCATAGGTCAGAGAGTAGGAATGACTGCGTTCAATCTTGCCATCTTTCATTGCTTGATGGTAGGCTGTAGCCTTTTCCAGTCGGTCACGGTAATACTCGATACTCTCTGGCATTGAAAGATTGATGTCTTCGGAATGTCGCTCCCATGCATCGGCTTTATCACGATATGATTCTGCTTTATCCATTTCAGCGACCATCTTTTCTGTGTTGTTCCATGCGTCTTCAATCATCTTTCGATGTCTGCGCTCTGAATGATGCCCTACTTTGATAGGCTCTCCAAGAGAGAGGAAATCAGCGTGTTTCTCTGACTTCTGGAAAAACTCTTTGCTGCGCCTATCTGCATTGATGGCTGCTTGCTCGTACTTTTCGGCTTTCCGTTTCGCACGTTCCTGGCAGTTGAAACCATCCGCTCTGGTGATGGAGTAGTAGAAGAAACCGCCACGCTCCATTACCAGATTATGCACGATGTGCTCATTCTCCTTACCGTACTTTGTAGTTACTAAAATCGTTTCGCCTTTCTCATGCCTCTCTTCGCATTTTGCCACGAAGACATTAGGACAATACTTTGAATACGTGTTCATTGCTCTTTGTTTTTATTTGGTGTTACTAATTCTGTTATTCCTCTTTTCACTAACTTCTTGGTAAGTCTGGGGTCTTCCAACTGGTCAACGATGGCAACCCTCTTGCCGGCTCTTATCAGTTTCGGCAGATAGGTGTCGAGGGCGTGATGAGGGAATCCTGCCATCTTCGTCTTGTCAGAAGTCCGCTTGGTGAGAGTGATACCGAGTATCTTTGCACTTTCTACAGCATCTTCCTCGTAGGTTTCGTAGAAATCACCGCATCTGAAGAGTAACAATGCCTCTGGATACTTCTCCTTAAAATCGTAGTACTGCTTCATCATATGTGTCAGTTCTATCTTGATGTTCGACTGACTGATATTTACTTCCTGTGCCATAATCTTATTTCTTATTGTTTTTGTCGGTAATGTCTATCCAACCAGTTACACGTCCATCATAAGGACTACGAATAGCCTGCAAGTGCTTTCCGTTCTCTATCTTGTATTTCATCGCCATAATCTTAGTAAACATAAAATTCTTCAACCTTAACACCCTTGTAGTCGTTATCTATATAGTCTCTCTTCTCTGCCAGTGCCTTGGCCTTTGACCAGAACACTCCTAATACACCTGCGTTGTACGATAATACATATACCTGTTTCATAACTTATTCTGATTACTTGTTAACAATCAAGGGAGCACCTACCCAAAACAGCAGGCACTCACCGTACTTTCTCTTATCCTTGACCTTTTCAAGTGCTGATGCAGAGAAACTTTTCCGCTCAACAGTTACCTTGCCAAACATCTGATCGTATGTCTGTGCCGATTCTACCAACTGATAGTTGGCCATGGCATAGGCAATCGACTTGTTGTCGTAGTTCGTCACTCCTATTTCCTTTCCATCCTTATCGTAGAGATATGCAGGGGTGAACATCGTTCCTTCGTCAGACTTCTTTCCCATAGTCAATCCTCTTCAAACTGGTTACAAGACTGTCCTCTACTCATGCTTCTGCCATAGTTCTGGCTCCACCTGTTAGTACATTCATAGTAATGGAGGCCCATGTTCTTCCAATGCCTGCAACTCTCGCAACAATCTTTCATCTTACTCATGCTGCATCCTCCGAATAAAGGTTATCCAAGAACTTCTTCAAGATGTCATCGTCAATGTCTGACAACTTCGTTGGCTCGAAGTACAGGTCTCGCTCCACTCCAAGCCCCCAACTGTTCTTGACTGTTTCAAGTTCAGACAGACTGGTGTAGCCGTATTCAGCTTCACCGTGGCTGTTGATGGTGATGCCATAGAGAATCTTATTCTCCAAATCGGCTTCCAGAACGTACCACGTGTAGTTGACACCACACATAAAGAACTTCACTACGCAGATTGCTTCCTTCTTCTTGCCGTCTTGGCTGTAGAGCGGATATTTCTGCAATCGTTTCTCTACTTCTTTCGTAACTAATTTCATTGCTCTATCTTTTAGGGGTTTAACTATCTTTCTGCTATCTCAAAACGTGAATTTGGATTCAACGTCTGGAGGCGGGTCAGAACATCTTCCTGCGTCTGCTCGTTTCCTCTTGCCTCGTACCATGCAGGATGAGCGTAACGCTGACCATTCTTCTTGACGGAATAGATGTAAGCACCTTTCTTGGTGTACTCCTTTCCAAACTTCTTGAACTTGATTTCGACTAATTTCATTGCTCTTTACTTTTAAGTTACAAACTGTCAATGTAGATATCTGATACTAACTTATCATCTATCATTTTCTCAGCGGCATGCATGATGTTGTCGAAGCCTGTGATGCACTTTCCTTCATTACAGAAAATGTATTCACCATCCTTCTTTTCTACTACCATGCTACTTCCATCTTTGAACTCAACCACAACCTGTTGGGTGTTTCTGTCGAATCTTGCGATTCTGTTAGCGAACTTCGCCTTTTGACTTCTATCTTTCATTGCTCTTTAATTTTATAGGTTTGCACAGGCAAAGTTAACCAATTATTTCTGAATATCAAAACGATGCTTCCAGAGATTTTCGGCACATAAACTAAGATTAACTATAGGACTTTCATGTACTTCTGCTTGATAACAGTTATTGACTTTTGCACCTCCAGAGCGGTATCAATGCCAAGTCTCTGGTAGAACTGGCCAGATCCATTCAGTGTCTCACTGGCTATCTGGATGGTCCTGCGCTCATCCTTCGTGAAGCCAATCTTGAAGGTTTTGAAGATGGCAAGCGCATCCCGCAACCTGCCATCCTTGAACAATCCTATAGCCTTACTGGTTTTCGTTTCCATCCTTGACCTTCCCAAGACCATATATCTCATATCCATCGAAATCTTCTGAGCCCAGAACAATCTCTTCGTTATCATATTGTGCCTTCACCTTATCCCAAGCCTCATCGCTATTCTGAGCATCCACCTCGACAATGCGAGAGAGGGTTTCTATTATCTTTACTTGATACTTCATGATTCTTCCTCCGTTTCTACTAATACTTTATGTTCATTATTCACTACTTCAAGAATCATCTGAGCTGCCTTGTTGACATCAGCCAGGACAGAGACGATAAACTTTGGTTCTTTCTTCATGGTCTTTATCCACGAATCCAGATAACATGCGTTGTTATCCATAATCTTAGGGTCAAAGCCGAGTGTCTGGCCGATGATGGCTGCGGTGAGTTCTGCAACCAGTTCCTCCTTGGCATACTCCTTAGAGCCAAAAGGATTGCCCTTGCCTCTGGCCAGACGGCTGTCATGACCTGTTGAGTGAGCCATTTCGTGCAGAAGGACATCATAGAACCGCATTCCGCTGATATACTTCTTCTCTTCGCTTGTGCCATCGTAGAACTGCGTTTTCATAGGCACTACTATCTCATCCTTACTTGGACGGTAGTAGGCTTCATTTGACGGATTCTGGTAGTGAATGGGACAAAGCCACTTCTGGTACGTCAGCATATCGTCAATGTCTGCATTCTCATACATTCCAAGAGTGTCCTTCGGAGGCTCTTCAATATGGAACTTGGCCTTCAGCTTCTCTATGACCTTCGGTGCAACTTCCTCCAAGTTGGTCTGACTGATGTTGAATACGTTATACGACCTCAACACAGGATAGTACGTACAGGCTTTTCTCTCTTCTCTGGAAAGTCCATCGAGACTATCAATCTTCTCACCATCCTTTGTCTTATACACAATCTTCCAGTAGAGTACAGGGAACGATTCTGCCCCCTTGTTGATACTTCCTCCAAGTTCCTTAATCTGGTGGAAGGTTGCAAACAGGGGGTACTTCCAGTCCTTCATGCTTGCAAGAAGGAAAAGCAGGAACGCGTTCGTTCCGTTATACTCCCTGCCTCTGATGTTCATCGGCATTTCTCCAAACGTGGTACCAATCCAACCTTTCTCCCATTTCGTTTCTTTCATCTGTTCCATCCGCTCTATTATCAAGTCAGCAAACTTCTCTACTACTAATTCTGATTTCATTGCTCTTATACTTTTAGGGTTCATAAAAATCTGCATCCACTACAGTCGTTGGTAGCCCGAAGGCAGGGTTACTGGAGAAATACGGCTCACCTTGCGGATCGTTCGTATGCCAGTCAACCACATATCCATTCGGAAACTCTCTTTCGAGGAAATCTTTCATCAGCTTGTCATCCTCTGCCGTCATGCAGGTGTTGTCACCATATTCTATGGCACAGATGGCATACTCTGGTATCTTATACGTTCCTATCAGTTTCATTGCTCTTATTCTTTAGTTTTCTGGCAGTGGCCAGTTCTTATTATCCTTTCTCTCATACCAACAGAGCATCGCCCTGCTGTAGTTCTCGAATATCAGCCTACCTTTGAAACAGTGGGCTATCATCCATCCGTGATCCTTCTTCAGTTCCTCTGGGTTGACCATGCAAGGGACCACGCCTGCCTGCTTGACTTCATACCATTTTTCCATATCTTTCTGCATTACGGTAAGACGTAGATGGTAGTAACGCCCTTCTTTTGGGCTTCTCTCTTAGCAACCTTGACGGCATCCGTGTAAGACATATACCCTGTGGCAAACGCTTTCGTGATGTCATCCATTGCTTCTCTCCTGTTACCGATGGCGAAATACCACTGGCCTTTTCCTTTGGGTGCTCTACCGAGGTTCCAACGATAGGTTGCTGTGTCAACCTCAATCTGATTCAAACTAATTCTTGACGTTTCCATTGCTCTTTACTTTTAAGTTATTTTATTGCTGTTTGCTCTGGCAAAGTTACACATTATTTTCTGAATGTCAAAACGATTAAACTTTTAATTATCAATACATTACAGAAGATTAACAGATAACTTTTTGCACATTTCAACCGTTTTGGGCAAAATCCTCATAGTGGCCTTAATTCCATGCGGATGGATAAGTATAAGGGTGGCCGTTTTTGGAACTTTTATAGAACTTTAGGAGAAGGATTTAACAAATCATTAACTTAACTTGACTTTCCCTTTGTCAAGATTAGTTAATGCTAACGGAGTTTTAACGGTTGCTTAACGATTGATTGCATCCAGTGGCCAATAACGCTTATTAACAGAAAAAGTGCTCCTATTCGTCACGAACCGAAGCACTAAGAGCAATGAAATCGTCAAAAGAAACGATTTCGGTTGCAAAGTTACAAAACTTTTTTAATCTTACTTAATTACAGCAAATTATTTAGCAACTTTTCATCATTTGCGTAGTCATAATCATGTGGATAAAATGTCATGGCCAGAGCATCAAAGCGGTCTGGAGAGCGTTTCAGACGCTTCTTGATTTCATCCTTCTTCTCAATGATTATCGAGCCGTTGCTGAGGAATGACCAGTGGATATCTGTAGCCTCTTCAACTAACAGGTCATCTGGAGGCAGTGCGGGTGCAAAGCCATTCTTCGGATTCAACCAGTCCCTAACACACCAGAAGAGATACGCCCTCATGTTGGCGAACGTGTACTGCTCTGTGATGTCATGCAGGCCTCTCGCTCCTTCCGAGTTCTTGCAGGAATATGAGTTATAATACTCCAACTCCTGCAGTCGGGAATATACACCTGCGCCCTCACCGATGGTGTCAATGAACGCCTTGGCTTTCTCATCTTGCAGATAGATGACAGTCTTTCCTGCTATCTTCATGTGGTCGGCATTTCCTCCAGACTGATGAACCTCGATTTTCGGAACCCATGATCCGTAACGAGGCAACAGAACGCTACAGTCTCTACCCATGCCTGCGACATCGACACCGACGCGTGCGTGTTTCTTGGTGGTAAATCCTTCCTCCTTCAACTTATGCCAACGCTTGATGGCCAGTTCCACCCATTCGTAAGGGATAAGGATATCCTCAGACACTTTCGGAAACATGCCAAGCACCTTGACACGGAACAGGTCGTTAGGACGGTAGAAAGCACCTTCCCAACGGAAGTCGCCCATGCCTTCATCAAACTCATCTTGACGGATTGGCGTTGCCCAGTTCTCCACCTTATCCTTTACCCATTCGTAGTCCACCTGTCCGGGAATGATATTCTTCTTCTTTACCACGTTCTCTGCGTTGAGGCTGTTTAGACGGAACTTCTTAAAACGTGGTGACTTCATGGCTTTCGCTGCATAGCCTGTTGTTACGTTTGGGTTGAATACTAATAGCAGGCGAGAATTACCTTGCAAGTTACCTTCGATGGCATTATACGTGGCCTCTGGAATACCAGATGCCTCAGTGACTATGAACATCGTGTTCACAGCATGGAATCCAGACCAAGCCTCGGTGTTGTCTGCTGACGATTTGAAGCCAGTCAAATACCATTCTTGATAGGTGGTGCGGATGCCGTTAGATAACAGAACGCCAGGGAGGATGCCTGCCTTCTTGAAAAGACGTGACACCTCTGGTATCATAATATCCTTCACCTGTCGGCCTGTAGGTGCTGTCATGGCAATCTTCGTGTTCTTTACGAGGTTTCCTTCTTTGTCGAAACGTGGGGTAAGGTACATGAAACAGATGGCGGCAACGGCAGCGATATAGTCCTTGCCTCTTGCCGTTCCAGAAGCGACAGCAACCATCCTCTCAGTCTGGACGGCACGCAGTATCGCTATCTGCTCATCGTCAAGTCGAGCATGGAGCACTTCTTTGGCAAACAGTGGCCAGTCGTTTCTCCATGCCTGCATTCTGCTTCTTCCCTTTTCCTCTACGTTCATTCTTCTTCGTCTGGCAATTCCTTCATCAGCTTCTCGAAAGCGTTTCCCATGTGCTCATTCTCTATCCTCTCTACATAGCCTCTGTTCCTGCCTTTCGTTTTAAGATAGAAAATGATGGCTGTTAAATTTTCATCATTGATAGCCTCCAGCAGTTTAGCCTCAACTCTGTCAAGGGTTGCTTCGGTGATTTCTTCCGCTTTCTGCTTGAAATCATCATCACTCTTCAGCCACTCATAATACGTATTTCTGCTTACACCTGCAGCCTCGCAGGCATACGCAACGATACCCTTGCTTTCGGCAAGGGCTTTCAGAAGTTTACTCTTCCTTCGTTGTGTCTTTGCCGCCAACTTGGCGGCTACTGCATCTGATACTTTTCTCATTCGCCAAACAGATTTAGTTGTACGGTTCCTGTTTCAAGTTCCTTCATACGCTCCTTGGCAGGATGCGGAGTATAGTCCTCCCGATAGAATCCGTGTTCGCACAGCCAGAAGAAATGTGACCAACTGGCGTTATCGTACTCTCCCTGTATATGTGGAGTGAGAGCGGCCTGCTCATCAACGATAAACTCCTGTTTCGTGCGGCCTCTCACCTTGCCAATATAGGTATGACAGTCATAGACGTAATCTGGTATACGGTACTGCACATTGTCGAACATTCTGAGGTCTATCTTGTCATTGTATATGAAGGATGGCAGGAAATTTTCGATATTACGCCATTTGCGGACTTTTAGTAACGTTGTTAAGGCTTTGGCATAGTAGAGGATAGATGACTGCTTTGTTATCTCGTCTGCGGCCTTTAAAGCACGTACCTCTGCAACCACTGGTTCGAAGCCCATTTCCTTTGCTTTCATGATGAGCGTTTTCCAAGCGAAGTTCCTGTAATAGACCAACAGTTCATTGCAGGCATAGCCGGCATACTCATCATCACCTGCGTCAATAGCGTTTCTCAGACAGATTGCGAGGTCAAACATACAATGTCCGTTCTTGGATGCGCACGTCTTGTCATCTACAAGTTCCTCACAATAGATTGATATATCTTTCGTGTCTCTGGAGTTCAAGAGGTTGCAGGCGAAGTAGTCTGCATCCCTGTTCTTTCTTGCGTTCAACAGTGTAGAAACGGCAACAGCGATGTTCTTATCATCCTGTTTGTTGGTGTCATGTGTGTGGAGTTGAACGATACGGCCAGTAATCATGTCGAAACAGTCCTCTGCCGATACAGTGAGAAGTCTCTTCCAGAGATAGTTCCTGTACTTTGGTATCAACTCGTTTGCGGCATAGTAAGCCATATTGGCATCCCTACGCCTTAACGCTTTCTGAATGAGGCTTGACACCTCAAACATATTGTGTGAATGTCGTGTATAACCACCTTTGTTCATCATATTCTTTGCTTTATTGGTTTTATTTGCAAAGTTACCAAATAATTAGCTGATTTCCAAATAGTTACCAAAGTTTAACGCAATAAATTTCTTTTACCTTTTTATGTTGATTTTGGCTTGATTCTTGCGCACATCATACTGATAATACTTACCCCATTTGTTCTCCATCGCCAGACGGCCTTGGAATGTCTCTTCTCTGGTATTCGTCTCACCGCCTGCGTTGGTTTCCATCTGGCCTGCGTCAGACAGGAAATACTTCGGCTGCAAGGTGATGCGGTTGAGCAACATTTCCTGCATGGCCATGTCAATATCAGATGAGGCCATGTCCTTGCAGTCGTACTTGGCTTTGAGAGCCTTCTTGTTCACCCACCGACAGTGACCAGGCATTCCTTTGAAGTTCCATTCTCTGTCATAGGCGAAGAGCGTTTTCTGTGGTCCGTCATACGCCAGACCCAAATTTAGGTCAACAAGAATCTGAGCGATGCGCTCTATCTCTGCCGTCACCGTCTCAACAGGATTGTTGAAGTTGGCGGTATCTATTGCCAACCAGTTATTCATCCTGTAGATGAAACGAGTGATGTCATCGTCTGCGATGAAGATAACGTCCTCTGGAGTGTTCCAGATCGTCCACCAGAGAGTGTCCATGAAGTTCCAGACAGGACAGTCCTTGGGAATGATGAGCAGGTTCTTTACTCCTGCCTCCCTGTATTTCTCTGCCTCTTCCTCTCTGACCACATACGTACAGTACTCGAAGAGGTTCTGGGTAACGATGCGGTCATATCTCTGGTAGGACATTACATAGATGTTAAAGGAAATACCTGCTTCCATGATACTTCTTCATTTTTAGTCCAAACTTGATATTGTTGTACTGATACATGTCGGAGTAATCACCATACAGATTTTTACATCTGAGGTACAGCATATTCACTCCTGCCTTCCAAACGAATGGCAGTGAGGCGTTAACTCTGGGGTTTACCTCCAGAAGCACCACCGTTCCGTCATCCTTGATGCGGAAGTCGAAACATGCGTTACCATCAAGACCGAGTTCCTTTGTCAGCTTCGTCGCTATCTCATAAGCCTTGCTGTTGTAGCGTATCTCTCCATTCACGATAGCACCATAACTCATCTGGTAGCCTGCATAGCCGACAATATGTGTAACAGCACCTTTCCATGCCAGAACACTTACAGAGAAGTCAATACCTTTGACATACTCCTGCACAATGATGCGACCAGGATTCTTCAATACAATCTGAGCAAGGGTAGCCTTGCTGATATACGTATTCTCCCCGAACTTGTTGAACAGGGTGATGTCTGTTGCCTTTTCATCATCAATAATGGCGAAGCCGTTTCCTCCTGCATGGTCAGAGAGTTTGCAGCAAACTCCAGAATCTTTCGGCAGAAGCCTGTAGAAGTCCGCTAAATCGTCTATTGTCTTTGGGGTGGATTGGATGGGCATGAGAGAGCCGTAGGCACGCTGTAAGGCCATTTTGTCATTCAAGACAGATATAGCCTCTGGTGATGCTACAGACACCTTGATACCGTGACGCTCAAAGAATCCCTTGTTCTCTGCCATCATCCGCAACTCTACAGTAGCAGTCGGGATGATGATGTCTATTCCGTGACTGAGACAGATTGCGAGTATCTTATCAAGGTACTCTGGTGCCGTGATGGGTGGTACGATGAAGTTTCCGTCAACCAAATCGTCTGGCGGCAGATTATCTGGATTGCAGTTGGCCGCATAGATACCGACCTTAACGCCATCCTCGTTCTCTCTTAGGCTGTCAGCACGCTCCTTGAAGTGGTTCGCACAGCACGTAAACAAAACATTGAAGTCTTTCATCATTTCTTCTTTTTAGGTACAATCTGGGCTTTCATGTCATCATACCAGATGGCACGTGCCTTAATCTTTCTGTCCTTGTCTCTGGTATGAGCGATGAGTACTTTCTTATCCTCAATACCGAGAGCACGGATGAGGTTGTTATAGTCAACCTCGTTCCTGCAGACAATCATCACGTAGTCATACTTCTCGTACCGAATCAGTTCCATGTCCTTAATCTTTGGCTCCTTGGTATTCAATACGGTCAAGTCGGTTGAGAGGTCGATATGGAGGTCGCCAGTCCATTCGGCAAGTTTCTTCATATCCCATTCACCTGCATGGGTGTTGGCTTTGATGTTTACGGCTTTCTTCTCGCCATCGGTATATCCAATGAGACGCTTACAGAGCACCTTCCTGTTCGGGTCGAGAGAAAGGAGTATCTTCACTCTCTGGTTGCCAGAGAGAATACTATTCTTCTCATCAATGACGATGACACCGAAATCACCTAACTTCTCCAGAGATTCCTCCAAGGCCTGCTTGCGCTTTGGAGTGAGAGGCTTACGTGGGTTCTCAAACTCATAGTTCAGTTCGCTTACTTTGAGTTCTACTACTTCAATTCGTTTTTCTTGCTTTTCCATACAGTCTTTGTCATTTCAAGTCTATGCACATTCATGTTCGTAAAAGACATGGCCACACTATAGAATCCAAGGGAGCGAGCAACCTTGAACGATGCGACATTATCCGAGTGTACCCAGAGGTACAGCAAATCAAGATCCAACTCGCCAAAGCCAATCTCCATGACCTGTCGAACAGCTTCCTTGCAGATGCCGTTTCCCCATAGTTCTTTCATCAGAATATAATATCCGATGGCGGCTGTCCCAAAGCCAATCTGCTTCAATGTAACAGCTCCTACGGCCACGCCATCTACCATGATGGCATACATTCTGTTCTTTGGGTCCTGCCCTCGAAAGATATAGCACTGCTCTTCTGTGTTCAGAGTTGCAGGCAAAGGAGTATCGCAGGACGTGAACTTCCAGATGTCTGGGTCGTTCCTATACTGCCAGGTATCTTTCGCATGTTTCCTGTCTATCGGTTCAATTCTGATTTCCATAACTTCATCGCTGATTCTATTACATCGTCCATATCATAATATCTGTACTCTGCCAGTCTACCACCAAACAACACTTTTTCTTCCTTATCGGCCAGTGCCTTGTATTGCTGATAGATGGCTGTATTCCTTTCATCGTTAATCGGGTAGTACGGTTCACCTGTTTCTTCGACTGATGCAGGATATTCGTAAGTAACAACCGTCTTATTGATATTCATCTTCGGAGGTTGGAAATGGCGGTGCTCAATAACTCTGGTGTACTTGACCTTCTTACTCGTATCATTGATGACTGCATTCCCTTGAAAGTTATCTGTGTCGAGCACTTTACTTTTGAACAGGAGGGAACGATATTCGAGTTCACCAAACCTGTAGTCGTAGAACTGATCTATCCTTCCTGTGAATACAACCTTCTCAGCCATTTCGAACACGTCTCTCTTAGCATCAAAGAAGTCAACGCAAGGTACAGCCGCTATACCTCTCAGAAGTGCATCGGTTAGGGTGTTGTAACCCCCGACAGGGATAAACTCATAGCGGTCATTAAAATAACGGTTGTCGAACGTGAATCTGACTGGTAGGCGAGTAATGATGGATGCAGGGAGTTCAACGCATTTCTTTCCCCACTGCTTTTCGGTGTAGCCCTTAATCAATTTCTTGTAGATGTCCTTTCCTACGAGCGAGATTGCCTTATCTCTCAGATTCTCGATGTCACCTACAAACCAACTCTGACGCTTAATCTTGTTCATTGCCTCGGCAGGTGTGGTGACACCCCACATCTGATTGAACGTATTCATGTTGAACGGCAGGTTGTACAACTTTCCTCCAAAGCGAGCAAGGGGGCTGTTTGTGAACGGCTCAACCTTGACCAGAGAGGTGACAAACCTGTAAACGTCCTCATTAGAGGTGTGAAAGATATGAGGACCGTACTTGTGAACGGTGATTCCATCAATCTCTTCGCAATACGTATTACCTCCGAATTGCGGCCTTCTGTCAATTACCATACATTTTCTGCCTGCGTTCGTGGCCAAACGAGCGAAGGTGCAACCGAATAGACCGGCTCCTACTATAAGATAGTCATACTTCATAGTTCTGTAACTTTGCTGCAAAGATAGTTAAATTTCTTTGAAAAACAAATACTTTTAAATCTTTTTGAGAGTTTCACTACCCAAATAGGCCCAATTCGATATACTTTGGCTTGGGCGGATGGGTGCAGGAAACGCAACCGTCATGCTCATTACACCATTCGTAACGGACGAAGTAAGGGCATTTGTTATGACCATTACCAGAATAACACTCATCATTCTGGAGGTCTCTTTCACCAAATGGGCATGTCATCACTTTTGGATGGCTCTTATGGTGTATTGTAGGAACATACGTAATCATACTGCCTTTCTCCTTTCAATATCTTCAAGGCGATAGCAGAGGGCTTCGCATAACACTCTGGCCATTCCTACCTCTACAGCATTGCCGATAAACTTCTTCTGTTCTGCCTGACTGCCCTTCAATACGTAGTCAACAGGGAAACCCATGATACGCTTCAACTCAGAGATTTTCAGCATCCGCATTTTGATGTCATAGATGCCATACGCTGCCATGAACTCCTTAATCTTGACAGTCATAGGACTATCACTATCATAGACCTCGATACCTACACCTTCTTCCGTACTGATGAGATACGGAGGCATCTTATCCATCCTCGCTATCAGAGTGAAGCAAGGAGAATCCACAGAGCCACCCTTACTGGCAAACTGAGGATTCATAAGGTAGTGCCATTTCCTGTTGGCTGTGATAACTCTGGATGGCTCTTCGATGGAACTGCCAAAGTTATTGAAGGACGTATCCATCAACCAGTGGTCAGCTGTCACTAACTGATACTTCGGGTTGGTGGTTGCGGTTGGTGCAGGGCGTTCTACTGATGACGGAGTGCCATTGCCATACTGCATATCCAAGAAACTCGCACTGACAAGAGCGTGATGGTCGATAGTCGTTATCGCTCCTGCAGGGCCATCAACGCTTATATTCTTACTTTCTGGCTCTCCAGAGAACTGTTTGGAGAGGTACGATATTTTGACTACACCAAGGCGGTTCTGGGTGGCAACAGTAGGACAAGGCTCATCAATACTTGGCGGCTGATAAGTTCCTCTCTGGCTCATAGAGTTGTACTTTATCATGTACGCATCATACGCTTCCTTGCCTCCTGCGACAAACTTGACCAGTCCTGCATAGATGCGTTCAAGTGTTTTCTCTACCAACGGCTTCTTCCTGCCAAAGATGGATTCACCTTCATCCTTGAAGTCAAGGACATCACGTACTGGCTTCCATTTCTGATACGAGCCAAACAGTCCGTTGCTATCTCCTGTTCTGGAGTGTGTCGCTTCTGGAAAAGCGATAGGGAGGTGCTTCTTGGCGAACTGGCCGAAGAAACGCTTACGACTGGTGTAGGCTCCATAGTCTGCTGAATTGAGAACCCTGTACGCATAATCATAGCCATGCTTCTTGACATTGCCTATCCATCGCATATACAGCCGTCCTTTGTCCTTGCTGATAGGATGGCCGTACTCATCCATATCTCCCCAAGACATAAATTCCTCGACATTCTCTATCTGGATATAGTCTGGGTCAATGGCTTCGATGTAACGGAACAGATGTTCAGCCAGAGTACGACTGTCTGCGTCTCTTGGCATTCCACCTTTTGCTTTGCTGAAGTTAGTGCATTCAAGCGAGGCCCATAGGACTACGTATGCGTTCGGATATTCGGCTTTTTTCTTCTGGAGGTGCAGTAATAAGGGTGATAACTCTAAAGTCCTTATATCCTCAGTAAAGTGTACTGCCTCTGGATGGTTGGCAGCGTGTGAGGCTATCGCATTGGGATCGTGATTCACACACGCTATCACCTTGGCGCATTTCTCTCCGTGGATGGTGGCTTTCTCGACACCTGTTGACGTGCCGCCTGCGCCACAAAACAGGTCAATATATAACAACTTAATTTCTTCCATACGTTTCAGAATAAGGATTATGTTCTCTATACTCGGTCCAGTCCTTTACGGTGGCATAACGGATGATATGTCTGTCTACACCATACTTGTCACCGACAATGGCTGTACGCTCATTCTTTCTGATAAATCTCACAATATATTTGGCCGTGAGGCCCTTGAACTGCTCTGGGTCAAAGATTACTTCAACATCTGGTTTCTTCATACTGCGTTCGATTTTAAACGTTCCTGTATCATGGCATACCGTTCTTGATATGCCTGTAATTCACCACTCAGTCTGGCGATTGTCGACTGAGCCTTAGAGACATCTTCCATGCCAGAGGCAAAGAAGGGAGTTCCTGCTTCAAGTAACTTGATACGTTTTCTGAGGTCAGCGATAATCTTCTTGAAGGCTTTGACATTGGGGATGGAACCAGGAACAAACAACTTGTCAAGTTGCTCCTTGATTCTCTGGTATGCTGATTGCTTCGTTTCTTCTGTAGTCATGGCCATAGTCAATCATCCATGGTGAAACCCAAATCCTTCAATGCAACCTTGACTTCCTCTGGCAGTTCAAAACAGCCATCGTAGTCCTCAATATGCTTGCCGTCAAACCAGATTCCACCTTCCATGTAGGTTTCCTCATCATCATCCTCTTGGTACTCCCAAGAACCGTACTCTCCGTCGATGTCGAGTTTCACCCATGCACCGTTGTCAAACTTGTACTCACGGGCACCATCCTTGATTTTCTTTTCTTCGATTTTCATTGCTCTTATCTTTTAGGGTGGGGAGGTGGTTGGCCTCCCCGTTACCTTTACTTCTTGTTGGCCAGAGTTATCAGCCAGTCGATTTCCTTGTCAGTCAGCTTATACTCTTGGTCTCGTTTCCAGTTGATGATAAACAGGATTCCAACCTCGGCTTCAAGACGGTCGTAAATCTCCATCGGAACATTACCATCGAATCCGTCAATGATGTCTCTGATGAAGTTCTGCTTATCCTCCTTTGCCTTCTTCTCAGCGTCCTTAACTTTCTGCTCGAAGATAGCGGCCTTCTTGTAGAACTGACAGCAGTATTCAAGACCGAAGTCGTTTCTGATGTTCTCGCACATCTGGTCGATGTCGTGTGCTCCGAAGAAATCTTGAAAGTAGGTATCTCCTTTCAGTGATTGCAGAATCTCAATTTCTTTTGACTTATCCATTGCTCTTTTCTTTTATGGGTTTAACTTAAATGCTGTTGCAAAGTTACTGCGAAATTTCTGAATATCAAAACGAAAAATCTGTTGATTTTCAGCACATTACAGAAGATTAACATGATTCTTCTGGAGGCTTAACATTGCGTAACGATTTACCCTTTTTATACTTCTCTCTTCGTTTCGCAAGTCTGGCTTCTCGTTCCTCTGGAGTTTCCATTTCCTTCTTGCGCCTGTAGTAATTCCGTGAGGCTTCACGATGGGCCTCGATGCTTGCAGGTGTAGGGGTGTAGGACAAAAGCCTGCGAGCGGCCTTAATTTGCCCTTTATGACCTTCGTAATACTTGCGGTTATAGATGCGCTTTGCTTCCTTATCCATATCTCTTATTCCTCGTAACGTTTTTCGAGTTTACTCTTGATTCGCTTCAAAATACCATTCCGTATTTCATTCGGAAACTGCACACAGTGTTTCGACTGGATAATCTGGAGCATTAATGCCGTTTCCTCATGGGTGAAGCGAGGCTCCACAGACATCTTTCCATTGACCTGTCCTTCAAGACTGTCCGCCGCAAATCTCAGTCCATCCATGAAGGTGTTCAATTCTGAATCACCACCAAAACTGATCGTGACCTCTCCAACATGGTTGCCAGTGCCTATAGGCTCAAAGTCACAACGCATATCAGTATCACACAAATCCTTGATGCGGAAATACGTGCGGCCTCCATGTCCTGTATCTCCACCCTTATAACCTGTTGTTCCAACCTCAACTTCTATGGTGCTGATGTCAGAAAACTCTTCTACTTCTGTAGGTACTTTTATACCGTCAACTATTGTACTGCTCTTCATAACTAATCTATCCTTTCAATTCCATAGACATAAACATATTCATTCTTCTCCCAAGTACCTTTTCCGCTTATCTTGTCAATGAGCGATGCGAAAGCGTCTCTGGGAGTGGAAAACATTTCTGGAGTTTCGTAGTACTGGTATCGGACAACAGGATTCATGTTGCAATCTATTACATCGTCTCTCCTGTAGATACCTTCCTCCAGGCACTCTTCATTTGAGATACATTTCAGCTGCTCAAACCTTACCTCCGTTATACGGACATGGTGAGGCATCAACTCGGCCTTAACATACATCTTGTTTGTGCATCCGATATGATTCTGCTCGACCATTCTGATGACCTCATTCTCGATACTCGTTGGCATATACTCTTCCTCCAACAGTTCCTTGTAACTCTGTTGGATGGCAACAACATCGCCAACCTTGAATGGGCTTTTGCTGATGGCATACTCTTCAAGGGAAAGGTAATCTTCGTTCCCTTTCATTTCATTGGCAACACAATAAGCGGCATACTTCTTGGCCACCTTATTGCCGTTACGTCTTGTCTTGGTCTTAGTGCGAGATAGTACGGCCTTTTGCAGACCGTACTTCTCATTGAACATCATCTTATTCATACTTCGCTTCGAATACATGAAACACTAACTTTCCGTCATACAACTGTATTGTTCCGATGAAACCGTCAACCACATCGTCATATATCGGGTGTCCTGTTCCGGCAATACGGAATAGACGTTTCTCTAATTCCGTTTCGCTTGGGTCAACAGCTGCCCAAAGGCAGGGCCTTCCGTTCTGTACTTGAACGGAAAGAACCCTTGCACCCTTCGGCATCATGACAATCACTTCGTCTTGAATGTCGAGCGGATATTTGTACACCCTTTTCATTTCTTAGAATCTTTACGGTTAAACAGTACATAGTCAGCCCAAATGGAAATAAACTGCTTACCAAAATAGACTGCCAGTTCCTCTGACTTGACAGCAAGGCGAGCCGAGAGGTACGAGTTCGAGAACGACCCAGCGTTGTTCGAGTACGTAGCAGCGATACCGCAATACGCACCGTTGATCGAGCTACCACCAAAGAGCCACAACGCATGGTCTTTCTTCCATTGCTCTGATTTCTCCTTCAACTCTTCCTCTGGCCAGAAGGTAAACCAAGGGTACCAACGGCATTCTTCTTTCGTATACTGAGGCTTCCAACCTTCATTGAGAGCTTCTGCTATGATGCGTAACTTCATGTACGCAACGATGTCTGCATCCCAACCGTCGGCATCGTTCTTGAAAAGTTTGATGTCAACATTGGTTTCAATGCAGGCATCCTCGAACGTCTTGATACGCTCAGTGACAGGCATCATCTTACGGAGTGCAGGACAGTTGGCATTATACTTCGTTACCAGTTCCTTCAAGTCCTTGGCGAAAGCGTCCTTTTGTTTCTCACTTACAATAACATTGAACTCACAGTCATCTGCTATTAAATCATAGACCTCACGGAACTTCTCGTTGCCATTACGTAAAGTATCTATGACATCATGCAACACAGACAACTCATCATCCTTGTCCATGTTGTCATCAAGGAACAGACTGACGTAATCTGGAGTTGAGGCTGCATCCTTCATGAGTGATACAAGGCGGAACTCCATATCGCTTCCTTCCTTTGCTCTGTCAAGCAGGTCTTTGTCGAGAGTAACGTCATAGCCTCCTTCTGATGTCTCGATACCTTTCTTGGTAATCTGGACTTCCATGAGCCAGAGGCAATCTTCACCACCGCCATCATCCACGAACGCTGCATGGGCTTTCTGGCCGTTTTCACTTACTGCATACACGATTCCGTAATCAGTGTAATCGCTGTGGTCGAATACTAATGTATCGCCAATGTTCAACTTTAACAATTTCATTGCTCTTATAAATTTAGTTACGCAGGGCGGTTAACTCCTGCAATCATACTGATATTCTTTCTTCCTTGCTTCGGCATATTCCTTATGCCATTGCTTTCGTATCTTCTCTGTATCGACCTCCTTCAAGGCTCTGGTGAACAGTCCTGTTAGCGAGGCTCCAAAGAGGATGGTGTTCTTGTTCAGTTTCACACCACCTTGACAGAGAGCCTTTTCTCCATACTTCCCATAGTGGAAACCATTGATGTCTGATACTCTCTGTCTGTCCTTCATAATCTCAACGTTCCAAACTGCACCGGTGTAAATCTTCTTCGTGCCTCCATAGTCGTTGGAATAGCCATTCTGCTGTGATACGAGCCTTGCCTTTATCTCGTAGTGGCCGCAGTCGCTTTGCAGGTAAATGAATCTTGGCTTAATCATTCCTTCTGGCCTTTAGGTAAGCATCTATTGTATCAAATCCAAGCGACTGCACGTAGGCTTTCCGCTTCTCAACAGTAGTGGCACACCTGGCACACACCATACAATCTGGCGTGAGCTTTTTCGGGTTGCAAGGCTCATACATCTGGTTTTCGTCAATGACGATGACACTGTGCCGTCTGCACTTGAAGGCGGCTTCACGTTCAGCATCATTCTTGTTCTCGAAAGTAGGGCAGTGGCAAACACCACATAACTCATCGTTTCTTAATACATACAATTCCATTGCTCTGATACTTTATAGTAAACTTTCTATTGTCAACGCATCAAGTTCCTTCTGGTCGAGAGTGTAGCCTTGTAGTGCCATCTGTCGGATGGCCTGCTTCTTGGCATTCTTCAGCGTCTTATACATTCCGATTTGGAACCAGTACTCACCATCTTGGATGGCAGTAACAATAATCTGATCTGTCTCATGTCCGTTGAGGCAGAACCGCACAGTCTTTCTTTCTGAGTTAGTACATTTTACCGATTTCATTGCTCTTAACTTTATTACTTAACTGAATAGATATAAACTCCTTCTGCCGTGTGGGCTCTGAACTGATTCTTTCCATTGTTTGTTACCTTTACAAACTTTCTGTTTTGGAAAGCCTTCTTCCGTAAGTCAGCGAGGTATTTCTGTGCATCACCATTTATCTGGAACTCCTTCAACGTTCCCTTCTCGGTGGTAATATACATATCTGCTGCACTTGCGGGATGCACGTTCTCTTTCTGAATTTCTCTTGTTACTTTGTACGATTTCATTGCTCTAATATTTTAAAAGTTTGCTCTGGCAAAGTTAAAACAAAATTTCTGAATATCAAAACGATAAAACGAAAAGTTTCATGCACATTGACTAAGTTTAACGATTGACTTTTTGCACATTTTGTACGTTTTGAGCGAAATTCGCAAGGTGCTCATAATTTCCAGTGAGTGGATAAGTATAAAGGGGGCAAAATTGGGAACTGCTGTGGCTCGTTTATGAACGAATTTAACTTTCCATTAACTTAACTGAACTTTCCCAATGTTAACTGCTGTCAAAATGCTCCATTTTTATCTTCTTTTGAAGTTGCGACTATACTGATTTATACATTAACAGGTGTTGACTGTTAGTACGCCTTGTTACCATGCCGGTATGGCCTCATGGCATTGTAGCGCATCTTCGCATCAATGTGCCAGTCCAGATCTATTTCAAAGGTCTTGGCCCAGGAATACACGTACTGTACGAACAGCGTTATCTCACTCATGCCTATATCGTCAGAGGTCATCCATCTTAGCAAGGAGAAGGCTTTCTCTGTGAACGACGTCTTACTGGATAGGTCTCTGACGCACCATTCTTGCCATTCCATATTATCACCAAACTTTTCGTTGGCGAAATCGAGTATTCTGATAACGATGTCGGCAAACTCTTCCTCCAGACTGCCTTTGATGAAGGTGTCATAGCACACCTTCCAATAGCCGTCCGTTATATCATTGACATCAGTCAACTTGATAAAGAAGTTCATCTTTGCTCTTTTGCCTTTACGATGGGCCTCAACAGCTTCGGCAATCTCAGTCATCACCATACAGAGCCAGTGGGCATCAGATTTCTTCTCTTCATGCCATCCGTGAGTGGTGGCTGTCTCATGGATGCTTCTGGCTAATTCATTCAATCTCTTCTTGTTCATCGTATTCAAGTTTTATATCCATAGTGCGGATATGGTTCAACTCATCATGGCAGTTGCCGATGTTCAACCTATCCAATTCTTCTTTTGCATTCTCTACATGCGTCATAATCTCATTGACCAAACGCACAACCTGTTTACTTGCCTTGTATTTCATTTCTTCGATTGTTTTCTTGTCTCAGCCCTGTGCTTCGCATCATACCTGTTATGACAGGCTTGACAGAGAGCACGTAGATTCTCTGGGTCACAGTTCTCTGGAGTATGGTCGAGGTGTGCGATGGTGAGCACTACCTTAACCATCTTTCCTGTTTTCTCATTCCAGAAGTAGGAATGATTCTTACGTCCGCAAAACTCACAATGATTGTGAGCACGTTCAAGAATGGAGGCACGTATCTCCTTCCAATTCTTGGGGTATCGCTTCTTATTCTCTGGTCGTATCGGCATACTTCTCTCTCCTTTTCTTGTTATCTCTCTTGTGGTACTTGTTTTTCTTTCTCTTGCGCTCAATGTCGCAGGGCTTTACTCCTGGGCAGTTGCATCCACTGCCGAACATTTTGCTATTCATATAGTACTTACACTTGGAACACTTCATAGGCTTACTTATTACGTTCGATATATTCTTCTGGTGTGCATCCATACTTGTTCTTAAACATATCACGCATCATCTTCAAGTCATCTGGCTTGCAGTGGTATGCGTTGTTTATCAGATTTTCCGCGCAGGACTTCGTGTAGTCCTCGCTGTTACGTTTGCGCTCTTCGGGTGGGGTAGTTGTAGGCTTGCCAGGTTTTAAACTCTCTGCGGCCTTTAAAATCCTTTTTCCTTTCTTTGACAGATATTCGTCATAGGTGATGGCGGTTTTCTTATACTCGGCATCAGCACGTTCCCTTTCCTCTCTCTCATGCTTTTCGTAGGCGGCTGCACGTTCCTTGATAAACTCTCGCAGGGCTGTTGTGATCGTAAGAGGGTCAACTGAACCGTAGAACTTTCCATACTGCCCTGCCTTGAAGTTCACAAAGAACAGCATCAGTTCAGATACCTTCAAGAACGGATAGGTCATTGCGATAATACCTGCACACTGCTCCATCTGGCTATCAGTAATCTTTCCCTTGCATCCGCAGTACTCGCTCAAATCCTTTATCTGTGGAACGAGCCATACTGTTGCTGCATTGGTTCCATACTCAGCTCTTAGGGTGGCCAGTGTAGGGGTGTCACAGAAATACGCCACTTCCTTGTTCATTCCAAACTGAATCTGTACGTCTGGATTGAACTCGGTGATGAAGGAAACGAGATTCCCGAACTTACTGGCCAACTGGCTTGTTTTCGGCAAGCAGTCTGGTAACGAGGTCCGATGCACCTCTATCTCTTTCCTCCCTTGTTCTATTATCTGACTGACTATTTTCATTGCTCTTAGTGCTATATGATTTTTCGTTTCTGCTCCAATACTGTAGCCTCTTTTCAAGAACCCACGTCTTTTCCATTTCCCAACGCATCCTGCTACCAGATTTGTTTGTCTCACTCCAGTAGTTGTAGAACTCACGAACCATCTGCTTTCCGTACATCTGGACGTAAGGGATGAGGGAGTTGTAGAAGTCTGACATACGCTTCTTGGTGTCAGCTGCCACATCTGCCTTTGTTTTCTTCGTGCGTGTTATATTTGTTTTGTTTGATTCTTCGACAGAAGAATCTATATCTTCTTTAGTTGTGGACGTTTGTTGGTCAGTGGCCGGACGTTGGTTGGACGTTTGCTGGACGCTTTCGGCTTCTCGTTCTTGATAACTATCATAATTGCAGATAGTTATGAGACTAAAACGGTTGGACGCTTCTACTATTATTTCGCCTGTTTCCTGTAGTTTCTGGAGGCAGGTGCGGATAGTTCTCTCCGATATACCAGTCTCTACGATAAGACTGCCACGCCCTGTAATGAGTTGGCCACGCTTGATGACAATACCCTGCCATCGTTTGTCCTCTACATTGGCTTTCAGAAGCAAATGTAGAAACAGATGAACCATTTCTGATTTGCCGTACCACTCCCAATCGAGGAATCTTCGGTATATCTTTATCCAACTTTCAGACATATTATTTCAAATCAAAAGCCCCGTCTTTCGTGTTCCTCTCCAATGATGGAGGTGGCATAGGAATACTACTCGACAGAGCCTTGTTATATCTTCCAGACTGATGCCACTCAGCGGATGGTGTTACGCTTGCAAAGGTAACGAATAATATTTGAATAACAAATACTTTTAACGTCATTTTTAACGAAGTTTACAGATTCACCTTGATACCTTTCAGCGTACTCAACTTCTTAACCTCTCTGGTGTAGTGCTCAATCATCTGCTCCAGTTCGAAGTCCATGAAGTGTTTAGGGGTCTTGGCCTTCACTCTCAGCATGTCAAATCTCTGTTGGCCAATCTTCTTGACCAGATTGATGGCATACTTATCAAGATGGTCAGCCGAGAAGCGGTTGCAAAACTTACATTCAGCATTACAATTCTGCTCATCGAATCTGGTTCCCATGTGTGTTCTGGAATGGTAGTGACCGCAGTCAACATCTTCAAACGCCTTGATGTTTCCACATGAGATACACCTGACGTAGCCGTTAGGCATTACGTCACGCAGTCTGATATACAGGGCAAAGACACGATCCAGTTTCTTTACCAGATTTGGCTTGCGAGGCTTGCTGACTTTTGACTTCGTTTTAGCCTCTTTGCTTTCGGATTTGGCCTTCTTTGACCAACGCTTGATATAGTATGGCATAGTTATTTGAAAAACGCTGTAAATGACTGCAGGCAACCGTCTGCGAATATCTTTCTTTCTGGGATGGAGGTGAACATGTCACAGAAACGCAACTTGCATCCAATGGCAACAGCCACCATAAACTCTACAAAGCATCCTGCACTGTGGTTCCACTTGTTCAGAAGGAAAATCTCATCACACTGTACGAGCATCTTCAAGTCCGCTCTCATGTGTTGATGGGTATCTGCATCTGATGGCAGGCCATTCTCCAATGGGTTACAAACTTCATATCCTTCTATTTCCAGGAACTTCTTTGCTGTAGCGAAGGTCTCCCTACGCTCTTCGATGTCATAGCCACTGATAGGGCCGCTGATATATATTTTCTTCTTCATCTGAATAATACGTTCGTTAGTTGTTTTCCGTGAGAGGTCACGCACCATCTTGAAGAGCATGGTGCTTCAAGGTCTATCTTCAAGTCGGCAACACTGCCGAATCGTCTGTATGAGCCTCCGAGGTCTATTATCCATCCGTCCTTACCTTTGCAGGGTCGGATGGCTCTGCCTACCATCTGGTAGTAGAGAGCGAGGGATTTAGTAGGACGGCCAAGGATGACAGTATCAAGTTCTGGATAGTCGAAACCTGTTGTGAGGGTGCCAACGTTTGCAACTACCTTGATTTTTCCTGCCTTGAACTGTTCCAAGATGGATTCACGCTCCTTCTTCGGTGTCTCTCCTGTGACAATATCGGCATTGATACCTACAGCCCTCAGTTTTCCAACAAGACTATCGGCCTCTTCTATGAATCTGGTGAAGGTTAGCACTCCCTTTCTGGGTATTCCGCTCTTTGGTCTCAATACTCGGATGGTGGTAGTGGTCAACTTGTCATAGAAACCGCTTCTGATGTATTCCTCCTTCAAGGACTCGTCATCGAAGTCTGCTCCTGTGGAGTTGGAACGTACCCTGTCGAGGTTCAATGTCGTTAGGTCATAGTAATGCAGGTTGGCGAGGTAGCCCTTGGCCAACAGGTCTGAAATCTGGCAGTAGTACAAAACGTCATCGAAAATACGTGGCTTCGTTCTGGTGATGAACTTCAACATGCTTCCGCTCATATAACTACAGAGGCGGTATGGTGTTGCCGTCAGTCCTACAACCTTCCTGTCCTCTGCCTCCAGAAACTCCTTATACTGGCCAGCCTTGCTGTTCACTCCATGGCACTCATCTATCATGACGTTCTTGAAGTGAGCAAAGTCCTCCATGTGATTCATGACGCTTCCGATGGTGGCGAAGGTGATACGGTTGATGTCCTTATGGCCTACTGACGCTGAATAGATGCCGGCATCCCAACAGCCGTAACTCTGCAACTTGGCAAAGTTCTGTTCAAGAATCTCCTTTGACGGTTGGAACACCAACAGGGGACCATCCAGTTTCGATGCGATGTCTGCTATAACGAGGCTCTTTCCTGCTCCTGTAGGCAGAACGAGCAAGCCGTTCCTTTTGCCCTTGGACTTGAAGCACTTGACAGCCGCTATACTTGCATCCCTTTGGTATTCTCTTAACTGATATTTCATTGCTCTTGATGTGGGAAAGGTGAGGCATGGAAAACCACACCTCACCGAACTTGATTACTTACTCTTCTTGCCTTTGCCCTTCTTCTCAGCGGCCTGCTGTTCAGCTGCCACCTCTTCCTCTGAAGGGAACGGAAGGTCATCATCGCCCTTATCGGCATCATCATCGTCTGCACTGGCAGGCTTCTTGATTTCTGGGAACTCGATACCGAACACCTCCTTCATGGCCTTGCGGTTCCAATCCTCTTGGCTCCAGAGAGAGTTTCTGTCCCATTCTGGGATTTCCTCTACCTTGACCAACTGCATCCGGCCGTCCACCCATGAGAAGAAACAGAAGTTTCCGTTCAGAGCGATACGGACGGTCTGGGTTGCAGGAAGGGAAAAGTCGGTAGTGCCTTTCTTCACCCTTGCAGCGAGATCGGCAATCTCCAACAGGACGGAGTTGTAGGCATCCTCGGCCTTCTTCTTCATGGCCTTAATGCGTTCCAGAGTAGTCTCTAACTCATCCTTGCGCATGGGAGCCTCGTTCTCCTGCTTCAGACAGTACTCTTCACGAATCTCACCGATTTCATGAGCATCGTACTTCCTGGTGGCCAGTTCGCCTTCTGGGAACAGGCAGTTGAACTTCTCGTTGAAAACCTTGATGGCATCATCGGCATTCTTTGCACCGTTACAGATGGTCAGAACGTCTTTGTACATTTCACGCTGTGCCTCGGTCAAGACAAACTCAATCTTTTCGGGGCGATAATCTAACAGATTTGCTAACATAACTTTATTACTTTGATGGTTTAAAAAATGTTTCTTATTCTCTGCCACAGACTGCGGTTCTGAAGATACTTAATATAGTCCTTGCTATCCGATAACTTGGCCTTGGCTTCAGCAAGTTCCTTGATGAGTTTGGAGTTGACCTTTGCAGCCTCATCATCAATGATTTTCTGCTCAATCTTGGAACGTACCTCATCCATACCGACAATCTCAATGATAGTTGGCTCCGAACCGAACAGTCTGCCTAAAGGTGACTGCACCATGACGGCAACCTTGCCCTCTTCTTTGAGTTGATGAAGGTCTTCCTTGAGTTTCTTTACCTCTTCGCACTTTGTCTTATATCTGTCTCTGAGGTCATTATACTCTGATAATTCTACAATTACTTTTGACATAATTTCAATTTGGTTACATATAATTCTGATACTGCTCTACTTGCTGTTGAGCATAGAATAACGCTTCTCCCTCATTGGCAGATGGAATATAAAGGCCGCACTCAGCCGAGGACCAGTTTCGGAAACGCTCGATACTTCGTGTCATTTCCAGTTTGTCAAGGTCCGAAGAACTGCGAAGGGTTTTCACCGTGCGGCCTCTCTTATTCACTCTCTCCACAACGTAGATGTCCGCATTACACTTTCTCTTGTAGAAGTCAATCTTGACCTCATCCAGAGTATAGCCGAACTCACTGGCAAAGTAGCCGAGGATGAGGTGCAGGTAACTGTTCTGCGCCAACGTCCTGTTGGTATGCTTCGTTTTCAGTTCCACATACTCCTGCTTCAAGACAAGTGCATTACACTTCTCCTTGAACCTCTGGCGGTCATACGGATTCTTCAAGTTGTAGAGTGCCATACCTTAGAATGGTAAATCGTCTGCGTTTCCGTTAATCGGGTTTCCGTTCTCGTCAACAGCAGGTGGGAAGGGCTGTTGTGCAGGTGCTCCAGATGCAGCCGTTTGAGCCGTATTTTGGCCTTGCTGAGACATTTGTTGTCCTTGGGCGGGCTGTTGTGAGGGTGCAGAGGCTTGGCCTCCTTGTGCGCCTTGATTTACGTTCTGTCTCTGGAACGGCACGATGTCATAGCCTTTGACGTGCGTAAAGTAGTTAACCTGTCCGTCTTTCTCTGACTTTACTCCAGAGAGCACGAAAGATACTGTAACGAGGTCACCGACCTTGAAGTTGTCTAACTTGGCACAGTTGTTCTGTGTGAACTCCATGGAAGGATAGTTCTCAATCTTACGACCAGTGAAACGGTCATAGTTTGACGCATCCAGAATCAGTTCTCGTTTCTGGAATGGCTGACCGTTCCGGGTGGGTACGGAAACGGTATGGCCAATCTGTAGGATAAATCCTGTTACTTGGTTTGGCATAGTCTTAATCTTGAATAGTGAAGTTTACTCCTAACTGGCTCAGATAAGCCTCAATATCTTTGAACTGCTCATCTGTAGCGTTAATCTCATACGTTCTTGGATAGACAACAGGTTTCTGCTCCTGCTTGGGAGCCTCGACCTCTATACCCATAGCGGCTGCGAAAGCATCCATAGCGTCTGCCTCTGCGTCATCGTTGCTGTTGGATGGTGCAGTGCTTTCCGTTTGAGCCTCTTGCTGTCCTGCAGGAGCCTCGCTTGTCTGTTCGGATGGAGTGTTGGCAGGTGCTTCCTCTTTGGCGGCCTCTGCGGCCTTGGTAGCCTCCCTCTGGGCTTTCAGTTGGTTGGCATAGGCTACAGTGTCGTTCAGATTCAAACTCTCCTTGTAGCGGACAATCAGAACATCGTAGTCCTCGGCAAAGGATTTCAGCGTTTCAAGATCAGTCTTGACGGCCTTGGTCTTTTCTGCTATCTCTGTACTGATGGACTTCAACGATGTGGTCTTGTTCAGCCACTTCTCATTCCAGATGGTCTGGATGGAGAGGCCAAGAGCCTCAAACTCCTGTATCTCTGGCAGAGCCTCGATACTGGCTTTCTTCTCATCCCTGCTACGCTGCTCATCCTCCTTGATGACAGTATCAATCTTGCTTACTGCATCCTTGATGAGTTTGCAGGTGTCAGCAACAATCTCCTTGAACTCTCCGAATGGAGCCATAAACTCCTTCTCGAAGGCGATACGCTTGTCATTGAGGGTTTTCTGAGCCTTGTTCAGCAGGGCCTTGTCAGCCTTGGCCTTGGCAATGTCATCAGACGAATAGTTACTGATGTCATACTTTGGGAGAGCGGCCTTTACCAAGTCACGAATCTCCTTGGCGTTGGTGGTGAGGCTACCGATGGTCTTTTCACTGACCTTCAGTTCAAGTTGCTCTGCTTGAAGTTCCGCTACCGGAACGATATTCTTTTCTTCTTTGTTCATATCAATGCGAATATTTTCTTGTCTGTTATCAAACTCTTATTATCCTGCAGGAATCTGATGAAGTCCTCACAGTGCTGCGTCAGCTTCGGAACGTCACGTTCTGGGACGTATGAGTAACTTTCAGTGAACGTCTGGTAGGAGTTGTTCTTTCCTAACTCGACCACGTTGTACTCGAAGTCCGGCACGTTGCATCCGTTCTGGTATAACGCATAGGGGTACACAAGGTGCTGCCAGTGGTTCTTGTAGTTTCCAACAGAGTAACTACCTGTGGTTTTCAAGTCATGAGTGCAGAAGGGAAGCACATAGTCGATGTAGCCGTACAGCAGGACGTATCCGTAGATGGTGGGTAACACAGCCTCAACAAACTGCTGCGTCAGTGCTCCCTTGTAGTAGTCAGCCACCTCCCTGCAAAGAGTGATGGGAAAGTAGAACGTCCGTTCGTTATAGGTAACGTTTAGACCGAGTATCTTTCCATCATCATTCTTTACTCTCTGTACCTTAATCTTGTCTGAGTTCTCGCCCTTGACCATGCAGTCTATGACTTCATTGAATGCCGTTCCTTTGTCTGCCCTCTCGCTGTCGAAGGGGACACGATTGATTCTGTCAATCAACGCCTGGAACTGCGTCTCTCTAAATTCCTCTGGAGAGTGGGGAGGATTCTCAGAGAATCCCCAATACCGCTCCCAGATGATGTCGCTGTCGATGTAGTTCTGATACGCATCCAACAGCGTGGCGTAGAACTTAAACTGAATCTTAGGCTGCATCCTCGTACTTCTTGGTTTCCTTGTTGTACTTCAACTTCAGATTCTTCATCTTGGCAGAGAACAGGTCTCTTGCATACAGGATGACGGAGTTTCCAAGATTCTTGTAGTCATTGATATGCTCGATGAAGTGGTTCGCTCCCTGTGCATCTGTAATCAACTCCACTGCCTCCTTAATCTCGGCCAGAGCCTTATTGTATTCGGCCTGCGCATTCTCCTTGACCTGTATCATGTTCTGGTACTTGTCAATGATACGCTTCTGGATGAAGTCGTTCGGGGCTGTCGGCTGTCCGTTCTTGTCGAGGATATTGTTTATCCACATGACACCATCCAACTGGCAGGTGTTCTTGCCATCGTTGCGACTGGTAGGGTCGAAGGTGATGGAACGCTTCTGGATGCCGTTCTCATTCTTCATTTCCAGATAGCCCAGAAGGTCAAGTTCCGTCACGATGGCATTGTACGACTTCTCTCGGAGTGCCGGAACGAATACGGTATCATCACCTTCCTTACGTGTGTCTCGATGTGCAACGAAGATAAGGTGCTTACCGAGTTCCGACAGGGCGTTAACAAACCACTTGAAGTCAGAGTTAATCATACCCCAATCCTGTACTCTTGGGTTACGTCCTCCGCATCGGTAGGCGATGATGAAGTCCATCATCTTGCCGATGGTGTCAACCACGATGGTCTCGAACGGAGCCAGATCCGCTTTCTCCGTAGTCAGAAGGGTTACTACCTCCTGCCAGTTGGTAATCTGGACGATTCCGACCTCTCCGAGGTGAGAGTTATTCACACGCTTGACACCGTTATCGAAGTCAAGCAACAGCGGTTTCGGAGCTGACAGTGCGAGGGTGGTCTTACCCATACCTGCCTGTCCGTAAACCATCATCTTCACATTACGCTGAATAGCGATTTCGTTACTTTTCTTAATCAATCCCATTGCTCTTAGTGCTTTAAAATGTTGAACATAAAATTAACTGAATAAATGATTCTTATTCGCATACTGGATAAACTCGGACTTCTCATGGATGCCGAGTTTGCAATACACCGACTTGACATGGTTCTTGACGGTGTTTGGCGAGAGGTAGAGCCGTTCGGCAATCTCTTCCCTACTGGCTCCTTCGTACACAAGCTGCATAACTCGGAGTTCAGCCTGCGACAGCTTCGTATTAAACTTCGGCATACAGATAAGCCCATCAAACTTGCATTCTCCACGCAGGGGACAGTCAACCTTCTCGAAGTTGAACTCTCCAGAGGTTTCAACGTCAAGTTTCGTTGGGTCCAGTTTGCCAAAGTTGCACTTACAGAACCTACGAACCATTAGGAACTGGTAGCGAGGCACATAAAAGGCTACATTCTTGTATTCTTTCTCCAGAGCCTTGTAAGCCTCTGGGTAGTGCTCCCGAATCCGCTCCAACAAATACTGAATCAGTTCGGTGCTCTGCTCGGTCACAATCTCGTTGCGGCCATCGGCATACTTGCACCATAACTCATTCTCATAGATGTAGAACTCTAACTTCTCCATAAGTCATCTGCCTTGATACCTGTCATTTCTGACAACTTGCGGACATTTTCTTCTTTGTCCGGCCTTGTAACACCCATTACCCAGTTTCGGGCTGTAGTGAACGATACTCCGCACTCGCTCTGGATGCGAGTAATGAAATCAGTCTTCGGATGCGTGGCATCTGGAAGATTCTGATAATAGCCCTTTAGGGTCATTTTCTGCGGTTTTCTTTCATTTTTGTTTGCCATTCAAATAACTTTTTGTACTTTTGCATTGTTATATAAATAATGATGGTGCAAAGGTAGTAAAATAATCTTAGATTATCATAGATTGCACTAAAATTTAATGTAGTTTAACAATGGACGCAGTAAAAGGTAGATTGATGGATTTTCTCGGCCACATCGGCCTTGACAAGTCAGTATTCGAGCGTGAGGCTGGTCTGGCAAACGGATTCGTTGACAAGACGAACTCCAGGATGCGCAAATCATCCTTGAACGCTATCAGTGCGAGGTTTCCTCAGTTGAACACAGACTGGCTCATGACAGGCCAAGGTGAAATGCTGAAAGATGTTCCTGTTTCGGCTGTCAACGAACAAGATCTGGTTCCGCAGCTTCTCGACAGGATTGACAAACTCATCGAGATTCACGAAAGGGATGTAAGCAACCTTGAACGCCTGCTCTCTATCATGATGGATAATGGCGTTTTTGAAAAGACTGCCAACAAGCGCACATCTTCTATCTGAACGGAAAATACTATACGCTATGATTATCAAGATTTCTCCAGAAGGTGTGGCAATAGCGAAACGCTTCTTCCTTGCCATCGACACATTGCAGATGCAACGAAAAATCAGAGGCATGAAAACATTCACTGACAGGTACGGCATCAACTACTGGAATTTCTGCACCATTCGCAACGAACCAGAGAAACGCTTCCTTAAACCAGAGTGGCTTTCCTTCTTGGTACATGACTACGGTGTGTCTGCTGAATGGCTGTTGTGTGGCAACGGCCAGATGTTCCGTGATTCCGTCATAGATTCGATATGAGACGTTTTTTATTCTTTAATGTATAGATGTATATGAAGAGACTTTTTACAATCATGGTGGCCGCTGTTTGCCTTGCATCCTGCGGAGGCGGTGACGGTGACGATGCGCCAAATCCTGCAGAACAGAAAGCGGCCTACAACAGGCAGGCTGTTATCGGAAAGTGGGTAAACAGGTATTCAGCACCAATCCAGACAACAGATTACAAGGAGGTCGAGAACCACGACACCCTGCAGTTCTTTACAGATGGCTCATATAGGTATGCCTATGAGAAATCCGTTATCTCTGGAACAAGCCAGTACTCCGTTGACGAGGTATATCTGAAAACTCGAACTTTGGTGTATTACATTTCCTTCGGCAACGACTACATGCAACTTGATGAAGTTGGTTTCGGACTGTCTGGTAAGAGTTACAGGTACTATCGTTTCCAGTAATATCGCGCACACGCACGTATATTTGTTTGTAGAGTTATGACTGAAAGGAATAACTATACATATATATTCTTTAGTTGTGGACGTTTGCTGGACGTTTGTTGGACGCTTTTAGCCTCGTAGTCCTTCGTAAAGCCTTTATTTAAAAGGGTTGAGGGTTGGACGTTTGTTGGACGGCATGAAAAATGCCCACCACCTTAACAGGCAATGGGCACTACAATCCGCATGAAAAGAAAACTATACCGCAGCCCTCCAGAACTTCATGATGTTAAGCCCTGTATAGAACTTGCGGTATGTCTGTGGCCGATAGCCACATTTGATAAGACCTGCCTTGGTGTACTTGGCCAAAGTCTTTCTGGTGATATTGAGAATGGCACAGGTTTCACCTATACTATATCTGCTTGTGGCAACAACTTGCGGTTCATTACAGGTAATCATACTGCACCTCCTTCCTTCAGTAGATTCTTGACCCTATCTTTGAGTTCCACCAACTCTCGATGGTATTTCGAGGACATACCGGCGGCTGCAAGGTAGGCACGTCTGAACTTCTCGACCTGCAGACGTAGCATCTTGTTTTCCTCGATGGCTTTGTCTGCCATTGCTTTCTCTGGAGTAGCGAAGCGACCCTTCTTGTCTCTGTAGACAAATGCAGGGTCTTTATCAAACAGGTCTGCCATACTTACTACTTTTCTTTTGGTGAACGAATACTCTGGCGATACAGCAGGGCACCAATGCAAGTTACTACAGCACCTATGAAGGTGAATCCTACTATAGCGGACAGACAGAACAAAGAACAGGCAACGATGACGATTCCGCTAACTATTATTGCCAGTGCGGCATTCGGATAGTTCGGAACATTCTTTGGAATCCTGCAGACAAATCCATGCTCTGGAACACTTTCGTACTCTGCCTTTACTCCATAGATAACATATTCTGAATACTGACCACGAAGCCAGTGGTTATATGGCCAGTCTTTTACGAAAGCCTCATAGGACAGGTACTTGCAATAGTTCCAAAGATTCGTGCCATCTTGACAGCCAGGCTTGAGAGTGAAGGTATATCCACCTCTCTGAAAGAACTCCTTGATGGTGTAGAACTTCCAGATGAATATCTGAGATACAAACATCTTAAACAAGAACTGATATAACTTTCTCATAGTCTCAATATTTTGCAGCGTAGTAAATAGCCCTAACATAAAATGCACCTGTAAAATCCCTGTCAGTCTTGAACTCAACGAACCCTCCATCGAGCAGAGCCTTTGCAATGGATTTTGCCAGATAACTTTTGCTATCCTCAGTAATTATCCTTACAGCCATTTCTGGAGAGCAGTGCTTGCGTCTCATTGTACTCAATACCTCATCCTCTCCGAATTTAACGACATTTTCCAGACGACTGTCACGAGGCTGCCTCACAACAGGATGGACGTACTGGATGGGATGCAGGCGATTTGCCTGCACCTCAAGATACTTACTCAGACGTCTTTTGATAATTGGCTTTACGTCTGGGCCATCAGCAATACAACACAGGGTGTATGCTACGAACAAAGCGAAAATAGTGATAGTCATAGCTCATCCTACGTTTGTGTCCTGCTTCAAGAGTGGGGCGGCTTTCGAGAGCGCAATCTTAAAAGCCTTACCCTTTAGGCTCGGACGTTTATTAATAACATACTGGCGTATCTCTCTGTCGGTGACAGGAAAGAGAGCACAATGAGGCATCTGTACTTGGCAGACGAAAGAACCATTCAGCATGACATCAATGAGAATGACTTTCTTGGATAATGCGGTATTACTCATAAACATCTCTCCTTCTCAATTACTTTGTTGGTGATAACGACAGCGCACTTCGTCTTATCCTTGTTCCAGATGGTGTCACCTGTGCTGATGTAGTACACCTTCTTGGGGTCGAACTTGGTCTTGACATACTTCTGGAGGTATTCAATGATGGACTTGTGAGCGACAGAGTACAGGTTACTGCTGTACTGACGGACTGCGTACTGTGAACTGGTGCCGAACACGAACACCATTCTGTTGGTGTCTCGGTCAACCTGCATTTCCATAGTCATCAATCCGTTCTCTACGAGAGGCGATGAGAGATACGTGCTCAGAACAACAGTGTTGCCACTGGTAGTGCACACCCTTATCTGGTGGGCTGTTGGTGGGTCCATCTGACGCTTACCGGTAGCCTTCAGTGGGATAAGGTTCATACCAGACCAGTCATACTCAATCTCTGGTTCTGTACGCTCTGGCTCTGACGTGTGGGGTGAAGGTGCAGTCGGTGATACGTGAACGCTTCCGTCTGCGTTCATGACAGGCCTTCTCGGGATAATAATCTCATCCCTGTAGTAGCCGTGCTCTGCCTGCTTCTTCATGTACTTGCGCCAACGCTTGGAGAGTTGCGCCCAATAGCCTCCGTCAAATGAAGATGATGCCTTAATCTTGTTGAAGTCAAACGCTTCCTCGATGACGAAGTAGGAATCTACCTGCTCCAGGTACTGGTCGAAGTCCTCTGGGTTCTTGTCAAAGCGGTACTGTCTGTACAAACCTTTGAATAACGTGTCAAGACCACGATGAACGAGGAACTGCTTGAACAACTTTACATTTTCATTTTTCATAATCTGTCCTCCTTACTCGCTAACTGGTACATACTTGACAGTGAAATACGCAGCAACAACAAGGTTCACGATGGCGATAACTGCTAACCATGATCCGCCTACGATGGCCACAAGTGGGAACGACAGGCTAAACCATGCACTAATCAACTTCTGCTTCAAGGTTTTCTCGTCCCAAGCGACTGACTTTTTCCAGAGAAGCCACAACTCTTTCATTGACTTTTTCATTGCTCTTAGTGTTAAAAACGTTAATAAATAGACTACTTTGTGCTCTCAATTTGGTACAACAACGGAAATTCCGTACATTTGCACTGTTATTAGTGATTGCACAATGCAAAGGTACGAAAATATTTTTAGATTAGACTAAGATAGTCTAATTATTACGTATTTTTAACTTTATGGCTGAGATTATAACATTGTAGAACATATATGGCAGAGAATAGGGCAAACCGCAACTTTGAAACCGAAAAAACCGCAAATACACCGCAAGTCGGAAACAGCGATTTTTCAAAGTGTTCAAAATCAGCGACTTACAACTTTTTGTCGCAGGTCTGGAAAGCGTGTAAACCCCCAAAGGGTTTCGCAGGTTCGAATCCTGTTCTCTCCGCAGAAAAACGCCCTGTACATCGGGTTTTCAAGAGAGCAATGAAGAAACGATTTAAGTCAAATCATGTGGAACTTTGAGGACTTTTAGGGCAAAATCCACCGCAATTCAACCGCAATTTTGCTGAAAAAACCGCAAATACACCGCAACTAACCGCAACAGATATGGCAGCATCAATACACCTTTATCTCGACAAAAGGACAATTAGAGCAGATGAAGCGCAAATCAAAATCGGAATCAACAAGAAGGGTTCCTCGGCATACATTCCGCTCAAACTCTGGATATTCCCTTCCCAGTGGGATGCAGTAAGGGAGAAAATCAAAGACCATCCGAACAAGAACAAACTCAACTCGTATATTGATACCAGAAAGACAGAGGTGGCCAATATCGTGATGAGGCTTACCGCTGATGGTGAACTGACGAAACTAACCGCAACACAGATAAAGAACAAGGTACTTGCGGTACTGGAACCGAAAGACGTGGAGCCTAATGCCTTTCTGCCAAGGATGGAGGCTTACGCTGCAACAAGGGATGCACAGAGCACCAAGGAGAAATACGAGATAACGATAAAACGTGTTCTGGAGTATGACAGCAAGGCAAGAACTCGCACCTTCGAGGAAATCAACAAGGAATGGCTTGACGGCTTCGACAGGTTTCTGATGAAGTACAATCCTGCCAAGAACGGAAGGAATATCCACCTTCGCAATATCCGTGCCGTGTTCAATGATGCGATAGACAACGACATCACAAGTGTCTATCCGTTCCGCAAATTCAAGATCCGTCCAGAGGCCACACAGAAGAGGTCACTCACTCTGGAGCAACTAAGAGAGTTGTTCAACTATCCTGTGGAACCATATCAGCAACGCTACCTTGACATGTTCAAGCTGTCCTTCTTCCTAATCGGCATCAATGTTACTGACCTGTGTCTGCTGTATGAGATTTCCAATGAAGGGTATCTGGTCTATAGGAGAGCCAAGACGAAGAAGATGTACTCCATCAAAGTAGAACCAGAGGCGATGGAGATTATCAGCCGCTACAGTGGGAAGGGGCATCTGCTCAACCTCCTTGACGGAATATCCAAGCCAACGACCTTCACCAAGAAGTTCGACAGGGGACTAAAGGAGATAGGGCCTGTCACATACGAGCAGAATCCAGAGTGGAAACGTGGCTCAAAGAAACACAGGCTACACAAGGTGCATCATTCTGCCTTTCCTGGACTGTCATCATATTGGGCACGTCATACATGGGCAACCATCGCAAGCGAACTCGACATTCCAGACGCTACCATATCAGCTGCCCTCGGTCACTCGACCACGAACAAGACAACGGCTATCTACATTGACTTCAACAGGGAGAAGATCGACAGAGCCAACAGAATGGTTATGGACTATGTTCTGGGGATAAACAAAGATTAACGGTTGAAAAATTGCACATTTGAACTTTTTTGGGCAAAATCCTCGCTGTTCGCCAAATGGCGGGTGGGTGGGATAAGTGTAAGGGGGCAAAAATTGGAACGCTTGTAAAACTTTAGAATTCGAATTTAACGGTTGGTTAACTTAACTGAGCCTCAACAATGTCAAAATAATCTAATATTAACGGATAATTAACTGCGCTTAACGGCCAGTGGTCGATTTTGGACGTTATCAATTATTAACTGTTGTAGGATGACGGTGCGCCTGTTGCGGTTTTGCGGTTGCAATGGTGGTAGTCTTAGATTCTCATAGAGGACGATTGCGGACGCTGTGAGACATTTTTGCTTTCGAGGTGGGTAGTTGTTAGGGCGTGAAGTAGAAAAACGCTGAGAGGACGTAAAAATCGGTAGCGATTCCTCACGAACAGCTACCGAGAAAAATAATAACTAAAAAACTAACTACTAACCTAAAAGAAACATGAATGAAAGTAACTAAAAAACTTTCCGCTGAAAGTAAAAAAACACTAAAACAAATTATAAGAAAACTACTAACCTTAAAACAATAAAAACTACCTTTGCCTCGCTTGGCAAAAAAGAAATAAACCTAAATTAAAATTCAATATAACTTACTTTGTCTTACCTTGCCAATCCAACAATACGGCTGCACCAACGTACACGCCCCATTGTCTGTTGAGGGGATCGTAACCGCCTCCAATGGCAGGGCGAAGTTTTACCTTCAAGCCATTCCTGTTGCGATAGATGTTGTTGGTGATTGTGCGCTCGATTATCTTCTGACGGACAATGACAGAATCCAGCCGTGGGTAGATATCATACTTCAAGCCGCTAACGTATGCCGTGTAAGTGGAATCGTCGGTGTACTTACGCTGCACTATGTCCAATGTCATGTTAAGATTTTCGTCTTTTTTTGCTATATCAGCGGTGTCATGTATAGATTTTCCTGTTTCTTTTACATGATTCTTTCCAATGTGCGGAGAACTGGAAAGAACAGGAAAGGTTATCTGACCGATTACTTTTTCTTCCTTGATGCCAGGTGCAGTATCTTTCACCTCAACTACCTTTTCCTTATATACGGTGTCGCTTCTTACAACACATGTCTGAATGTGCCGGTACATGCCGATGTTAAGGCACACCGACACGGCGAACATGAAGATTATTAATGCAAATATGAACTTTCTCATAAGCCGAATTCCTTTGCAAAACGACGATAGTAATACTTCCGCTGGGAGATGCCTATCAGCCCGCCATTGACTTTCTTGGTGATACGCTCCACTACCTGCTCGCCCATCGTACCGCCATCGTCGGTGTCGGCAATGGCATTGAGTCCATACTTCTCCCAGAACCAGAGGGCACAGAGTTGGTTAAGTGGATAAGAAGCCACTATGTCGGGATTTATTAAGACATCTTCCGTGCAGAGGTCGAACTTGTTGAAGTCCGCATAATTCTGTCGCCCTGTCAGCCCTATATACCCACGTCCTCGATACTTCCATCCGTCGCCAGAGGCTTCATCTCCATTCCCCATGCGATTAGCGTACACTAAGTTTGCGAGTTTTTCTGGACTGTTGGCATACTGTTGAGCGAAGACAACGGTCTTGAAACGTGATGGCCATACCTGCATCAATCGCTGTGCCGAATAATTCATATTCTCGCTTGTGGCCGTAAGTGCACCACTTTCCGTGAATACCTGCGCAAGATAGTGAACGATGCGCAGTTTGGTTGTCAATCCGAAATGTAGGGCATACATATTGAATGATGCCACGAACTCGTCAACCTTACTCTTGTTCAGATTGGGGACGGCTCTCATTAATTGTGCTTGATTTATTACCATAGTCAATTATCGTCTTTATCAAGAATAGTTTTCTGCTCTACCGCCTCCTGCTTCTGTGTATCGAGATACTCTTTTAGGTAAGGTATCTTCTCGATGAACTTGAAGCGGAGAATGAAATAAAGAGTATTAACAACGTGCCAAGGTGCCGTATCATCCTTGAATATCTTCTTGCAGTTGCGCAAGATGTTCAGCGAATAGAAGTATATCACAAGGTACGTGATGAACGATACGCATTGCACTGATCCGCCCATCTGTCCCTTTAGCCTGCCTATGACATAGACGGCAGCACAAAGGATAAAGAAGATTGCAGCGTGACCTATACATACAAGAGCCTTTTTAAGAGAGAAATCTTCGCCCTTCACCATGTCCGATAGGTAGCCAAACAGGAAGTTAAGAAAGAATACCAGGAATAGACTCTGTAATTCACTCTCTATTGGCTCCAAGTAGGCGAGGATAGCCAGTACTATCCCCACCGCCATATTCTTAATCTGTTCTATCATTCTGTCAGAATTTTAAAGTATTTGACAACTTGTGGCAAAGCCATCAGAGCGACAGCAGCCACACCAACGGCAATTAGGTATGCGTGATTGTAGCAAGCATAGCCAATGCCTCCTATTGTGCCCAATATGTATAGGCAAATCAGAGCAAAATAAATGAATCCTTTGTACTTTTCCATAATTATTGTTGTTAAATGGTTAATAACAGAGAAAAAAGAGTACCACGGACAAGACCGCAGATGTCAGCAGCCCAGTCACGTTCGTCAGCACCCTTGTACTTCCACTCATCGTATATCTCCTTGGCTACACCAGCGATGAAGCCTGCGAAGAAAGCACATGCGGTTATCTTATACCACTCCTTGCTGACTAACAGCCTGCATACACAGGCGGCAAGCAGGGAGACCGTAAGCACCATGTCATCGTGCAGTATCTTGTCCTTCTCCAACCCTGCGAACCAGTCTAAAATCTTTTTCATTAGCCAAGTTTCTTCAATTCATTCTGAATCTCATTGATGCGGTCACGTGCTGCCTGTCGTTTGGCTGCAAGTTCCTCCATGTCGTAGGGGTCTTCCTTGCCTAACATGCGCGCCTCATACACTTTAATTACTTTCCAGTCACCGATAGGTGATGTGTTAGCACTTAGTCCACTCATCAGTTCTGCCAACTCTGCTCTTAGAGCATTACGTTTGTCAAAATTCTTGTCTTTGTTCATAATCTTACTATTTTAATGTTAAACAATATTCTAAGTCTTCTGTCTCTGTCTCATGGTTAATCGCTTTTACCATTCGCTTGCGACTCGGTTTCTCTCTTTCCTGGTGAACAGGGAAAAGGCTTTGATACAGAGCATCAATACTTGCAACGATGTTGCGACAAGCGTTATGCTCGCGTATTACTGAGCCTCTCCATGACTGATAGCAGTTATAGATGTCGTTTTCTGTCATCTGCCCCTTGTCATACATACGACGGAATGCCTTTAGCCTGCGACGCTCACGGACTATCTTGCTATGTGACGGACGTTTCAGAATCTTTCCGGTCTTGGTTATCGTGTATCTGACCTGCAAGAACGTAAAACCACGACTGAGTTTTATTATATGGGTCTTCTTGCCGTTTATGCCCAGATGTATATCCTTTGCTTTCCCTTCAATATCATCCAACAATTCCGCCAATTCTTCCTTTGTTGTAGCAAGACTGAAAAAATCATCCATATAGTGCCCGTAGAACTTTACACCACGAACCACTTTGACATATATATCTATCGGATTCATATAATACACTGCAAAGATTTGCGGTGCTTCACTGCCAAGATTCAGTCCATAATCGCTGTGCGAACTGGTGTCAATCATATAATGAATCAAATCTATCACCTCCTGTGGTTCGTTGACCAGTCTCGGAGCAATCATCTGCTTCAACGCTTCATGGCTGATGCTCTCGAAGTATTTAGCAATGTCACCAAGCAGGATATATCCGTCTGTTCCGTTCTTTCTGATAAAGCGACGTAACATTATCTCAAAACGTTTTCGGGCGAATGCCGTACCTCTCTGCTTCAATGAAGCATAATTATCATAGATAAGGTATGGTCGTAATGACGGAGTGAGCACACTCTTCATTATCGACTTCTGTACGGCTCTGTCCCTTACAACTGGAGCTTCGATATTCCGAATGTGCCCACGTTCGTTAATAGTGAAGTCTATTGTAGGAGATACTTTGTATCGGTGGTGCAGCATATCGTCTTGCAACTGTACGTTTCTTGTAAGCATATCAGCAAAATAACGCTGGGTGGATTCCTTCCAGCGGCTCTGTTTCGTGCACTCAACGGTGCATTCATTCAGCTTATCCAGTTCTACCAGTTGCTCAAGTGTTGCCATATTCTTTATTTTTTAAATGGCAGGGTGCTGATAGCTACATCTGACGTATCAGGCAGCGTCACCCTGCTTATTTACTGCCTATGGGCAGAAGGTCTGACTCTCCTTATCCTCTTAGCAGGCTTTTTGTTTTGACACTTGTGTGTCTGTTAGCCATTGGGAGCGCAGAGGGATAATCGCAGCGACATAATTGCCATTCGAAGCGGTGTTATTGTTCGCGTTGCCGTTGTTGTTCGCATTAGCGGCATTGGAAGCGGAAACCACCTTCAGAGTCATACCTGTATCTTTATTGTCCTAATTTCGTTTTCAATTTATTATCACTTTTTCGCCATGCCTTAAGGCTGTTAATCATGCGCATAACGTTCTGAATATCGAGTGTGTATTTGTTGTCTGGAATCCTAAGACGCATCATGATTCGCTGCATATTGGTTAGAATGGCGTAACAAGTTCCGATAGCCTTCCCTTGCGCTACACGTCGTTCTTCCCACTCAGCGATACACTGAGGGTATATCGAGTTGGCTATCTTGATATAGAACACCAGTTTGTCCGTCAATTCTTCCAACGCTCTACTTCTCATGTCAAGAAACATCTTATTCTTGACAGCAAGCATTCCTTCTGCGTAAAAGTCGTGCTCAACGAGATTGTCGATTCCGTCCGCAAGCTGAAACAGAATCATCTCGAACTCGACACCACTTTTGTTTCTCTTTGACTTTACAACACTCATATTATTGTTACATTATACACTTGATACGCAGCCCCACAAAGGGGGCTGAATGATTAATTAACCTCTTATTTGAAGAGGACGAGCGCAGCGACATAA